>ERZ869909.26-NODE-26-length-208438-cov-11.168707_pt1 | contig 208438 bp, 195 predicted proteins | sample MGYA00520892_ERZ869909 | MGnify/ENA primary metagenome ERZ869909 (study PRJEB32215, sample SAMEA104723947) | bioreactor metagenome | biome: bioreactor; feature: anaerobic bioreactor; material: water | place: China | collected 2015-03-12 ... | reverse complement strand
ACCTGCCTGGCCCAACAGCCGCATCGACGAACTGCTGCCGATCAAGAAAACCGACGCCCCGCAGGGATAAGGGAAGGTGGGCCCGTCGTACGCTTACGCTTGTCCTGCTGTTTGCCGGTCTCATGGCGGGCGTTCTCGTCATGGTCGTATTGGTGATCTTGCTTGCCTTTCGCAGCTACTCCGTGGCTTCCGCGACGGCGCAGGTGCGGACCGCGGCCGAGATGGTGCGCGTGCATCTCACTGAATCGATGATTCAGGGCACGATCTACGAACGCGAGCAGTTTCTCGCGCGACTGGAGGAAGTTGATGGTTTGCTCAGTGCCAGGGTGATCCGTTCTCATCATGTGAACGATCAGTACGGGGTGAGCGCACTCAACGAGATGCCATCGGACGGCGTCGATCGACTGGTCCTTGCCGATGGACAGGAACGTTTCGTGCTCTCCGACGAATGGGGCGGGGCGATCTTCAGGGGAACAATCCCATTTCCAGCAACGTCCGAAGGCGCGCCAAACTGCCTTCAGTGCCACGCGGTAGCGGAGGGAACGGTTCTTGGGGCGGTTACCCTCGAGGTCTCGATTTCGGAGATGAAGCGGCAGGCGTTGCTTACCGTTGGTTGGGTCGTTGCGGTTCTTGCGCTGTCGTCGCTGCTTGCGATACTTGCGGTGAGACGGCTGATCCGCCCGGTGGGTGAAACCGCGCAGGCTGTCGAGGTAGCGGTCGCCCGCGCGATGATGGGAGATTTCAAGGGGCGGCTGACGAGTTCAACCAATGATGATATCGGCAAGATAGCGCGCCAGATGAACAGTTTGATGACGTTCATGGACGACGGTTTGTCCCGAATCAGTCAGCGAGTCGTGCAGTTGACGCAACGGCAACCACGACAGAATGAGAACCAGCTGGAAGTCACCATCGACCTGGTCAATGGACTCGCGGATGCGGCGAGCTTCAAACAGGCCATTGAGGAAGATGAGCACAAGATTGAGATCTATGATCGTTTCACCCGGATTCTGACCGAACGGCTGGGTGTTGCCCGGTACTCGATCTACGAGACCGATGGACAGAAGAGACTGGTGTCGGTGGTCGTCGATGGTGTTCCGCACGGCGAGTGTCGGTGGTGTGACCCTCAGATCATGGAGCGTAGCGAACTGTGTCGTGCAAAACGGACTGGTCACGCCGTGGACGGGCTTTCCCATCCAGGTATCTGTTACGCTTTCAATGCACCTGCGGATGAGGCGTCCTCGTACCGTCATTACTGTCTTCCAATTCTGCAGCAAGGTGGTGTCGGTAGCGTGATTCAACTCGTGGCGGAGGCGAAGGATTCCGCGCAGCTCGAACAGCAGGTACCTTATCTGCGGGTGTTCGTGCGCGAAATGGCCCCAGTGCTGGAAGCGAAACGGCTTACCGAAACATTGCGTGAATCGGCGCTACGGGACCCCATGACGGGACTGAACAATCGACGCTTTCTTGAAGAGTACGTGGACACGCTGATTGCGTCAGCACGGAGACGCAAGGTCCCGATAGCGTTGCTGTTGCTTGATCTCGACTACTTCAAGGTGGTTAACGACACCCATGGTCACGATGCCGGAGACGCTGTGCTCAAGACCTTGGCTCAAACGCTCAAGAGTTCGGTGCGTGCTTCCGACCTGGTGATCCGGTTCGGTGGTGAGGAGTTCATGATCGTTCTCCAGGATACCGATGGCGAAGGCGGGGCGCATGTGGCCGAGAATATCCGCTCTTCGGTCGAGGCGTTGAAGATCAACGTCGGAACCGAGATCCTGAAAAAAACCATATCGATTGGCTATGCGGTTTACCCCGAGGATAGCGAAACCTTTTGGCAATTGGTGAAGTTCGCCGATGTGGCACTCTATCGTGCCAAGCATGAGGGGCGAAACCGCGTTGTACGTTTCGAGCGTGATATGTGGGCGGATTCGAGTGGCAACTACTGAACCCCGGAAAACGGCCCCGTCTACTCCCCCCGGAGAGGGCAGGAAAACCTGAATTGCCTGACGCTTCTGAGAACCGGGTGGCGGGTGTTGATCAACGACAGCCTGTGTTGACAAGGCCGGGGATACTCAGATGCGAGCGTACCCGACATAGCGATTCACGAAGCGGGGTCGCCCGGTCCTGAGAAATCGCTGGAAATCCCAGGGGCCCGGTTCGAGCAGATGTCGGTACGTTGACCGGAAGACGTAGCTGTCGGCATCGATCGAACTACCGTCGGGCAAGCGAACGGTGATCGTTTTGCGTTCGTACTGGGCGCCCTCAAATGCGTCGAGACGTTCGAGCGCGCTTGGCGCGAGATTCCGATACAGCACACCATCTACGGTCTGACCGGGGCGAGGGCGCATTCCCGGATAGGCTTCGCCTCGGACTGGATGTCGGGCAAAACCACAAGCTGTAGCGGCTTCGCCGCGCACAGGATGACCGCAGACCGCCGCCATGATATCCGCACACATCAGCGTGCCGTAGGTAAAGCAATGACGGAGGGCTGCGGGCGTCTGCATGGGCGATATCCGCAATCGAATCAGCGCACGATCTGACTGAGTTCGCCGCTCTTGTAACGGACGGCGACGGCGTCCAGTGTGAGCGGCCGGATACGACTTGCCTGGCCGGCGCAACCAAAGGCCTCGAAGCGCGCCTTGCAGACCTGCTTGGCTGCCTCCCGTGCGGGTTTGTTGAACTCGCGCGGATCGAACTTCGAAGGGTTATCGAACAGGAACTTGCGCACGGCACCGGTCATCGCCAACCGAATGTCGGTATCGATGTTGATCTTGCGAACACCGTATCGAATGGCGGTACAGATTTCCTCGACCGGAACTCCATAGGTTTCCTTCATTTCACCACCATGCTGGCGAATGATCTCGAGCAATTCCTGTGGCACCGACGATGAGCCATGCATGACCAGATGTGTATTCGGGATGCGTTCGTGGATGGCCTTGATGCGATCGATGGCAAGAATGTCGCCAGTCGGTTTACGCGTGAACTTGTAGGCACCATGGCTGGTGCCGATGGCAATGGCGAGTGCATCGCAGTCGGTCTGCCTGACGAAGTCAGCTGCCTGATCCGGGTCGGTGAGCAGCATGGAGTGGTCCAGAGTGCCTTCCGCTCCATGCCCGTCTTCGTCCCCTGCCTGGCCTGTCTCGAGCGAGCCCAGGCAACCGAGTTCGGCTTCCACGGTGACGCCGATTGCATGCGAAAACTTGACGACCTCGCGGGTGACCTCGAGATTGTACTCGTAGGATGAGGGGGTCTTGCCGTCCTCGAGCAGTGAGCCATCCATCATCACGCTGCTGAATCCTGAGCGGATCGCCGCCATGCAGACTGCAGGAGACTGTCCGTGGTCCTGATGCATCACCACCGGAATGCCTGGATAGCTTTCGACGGCAGCGGCGATCAGATGGCGCAGGAAGGCTTCGCCGGCGTACTTGCGGGCGCCGGCCGACGCCTGCATGATCACCGGGCTGTCGGTTTCTGCGGCAGCCTCCATGATGGCTTGCACCTGCTCGAGGTTGTTGACATTGAACGCGGGCAGGCCGTAGCCGTTTTCAGCCGCATGATCGAGCAGTTGACGCATCGAAACTAGGGACATCGTATTTCTCCGGGGCGCGCCGTCTTCGAATGAACGGCATGAATCGAAACCGCTATTTTAGCGTCCGTCGTCCGCCCTGTCAGGATTGCGCGCTGAAGGCCGTCGCCCACCGGTCGGGATCAGATCGGGTTTGCCAGTTGTGGTGGGGGAGGATGCTCGCCCACGCGCACGATCTTGAGGGTATTGGTCCCTCCGGCCGAGCCAATCGGTTCGCCGATGGTCAGCACGATCAGGTCGCCGCGATCGACCACACCCTGGTCGATGAGAACCTGTTCGGCTTCCCACAGCATCAGATCCCGGTCCTGGTGAGTCTGGGACATCAGCAGCGGATAAACCTCACGGTAAAGTGTCATCTGATTGCGAGCGACGTGCTCCGGGGTGAGCGCGTAGATCGGGACGCCGCCGTTGAGGCGGCTCATCCATAGTGCGGTCGATCCCGTCTGGGTCAGTGATGCAATGGCCTTGACCTTCAGGTGGTAAGCCGTCCAGATCGCTGCCATTGCAATCGACTGGTCGATACGTGTGAATACGCGGTTGAGCACGTCGCGGTCGAGCGTGACTTCGGCGGATTTTTCCGCCTCGAGACAGACCCGGCTCATCGCTTCGACGACCTCGACCGGAAAATTCCCCGACGCGGTCTCTGCCGAAAGCATGACGGCATCGGTGCCATCGAGCACCGCATTGGCCACATCGGACACTTCGGCGCGTGTCGGCACCGGGCTGAGGATCATCGACTCCATCATCTGCGTCGCGGTGATGGTGAGCTTGTTCCGATCGCGTGCGGCACGGATCATGCGCTTTTGCAGCGCGGGAACCGCCGCGTCGCCCACTTCGACGGCGAGATCACCGCGCGCCACCATGATGCCATCGGAGGCATCGAGAATTTCATCGAGATTGGCGACCGCTTCGGTGCGCTCGATCTTGGCGATCAGCAATGCCTTGCCGCCGGCTGCGCGCATCAACTGGCGCGCCATGTACATGTCCGCGGCACTCTTGGGGAAGGAGATCGCCAGGAAATCGGCACCGATCTCGGCGGCTGTCCGGATGTCCTCCATGTCCTTGGAGGTCAGCGCCGGTGCGGAGAGCCCTCCCCCTTGCCGGTTGATGCCCTTGTTGTTGGACAGTTCGCCTCCAACCCGTACGCGGGTGTGGATCTCGTTACCCGAGACTCTTTCGACGTCCAGCTTGATGCGGCCGTCGTCAAGCAGCAGCACGTCACCGGCCGTGACGTCGCGGGGCAGGTCGCGATAGTCCAGGCCTGCCCGACCACTGTCGCCCATCGGGCAATCGGCATCGAGGATGAAGGGTGCCTCGCGCTTCAGCGTGACCTTGCCTTCGTGGAAACGACCAACCCGAATCTTAGGGCCCTGCAGGTCGGCCAGGATTCCGACAGGGCGACGCGCTCGCGTCGAGGCGTCGCGGATGAGCGTCGCGCGGGCGATGTGGTCCTCGGCCTTGCCGTGCGAGAAGTTCATCCGTACGACATCGACTCCGGCATGAACCATGCGCTCGATGATTTGCAGGTCGGAGGAGGCTGGGCCTAGGGTGGCGACGATTTTTGTGTGGCGTGGCATTGGTGAGGGTCCGCTCTACGGTATGGTCGAATCGATGTCGTGCCCGGTGCTGTTCAACCGGAGCGCAGTGAGGTGAATCACTGTAGTAAGAGATTCTTGCAGATTTAGGTGGGCGCGTCATGGTTTTGGCCGAATGCCTGTTCGCGGAGTCCGGAAACGAATGCGGCAGGAGAGGCCGGCGCTGACGGTTACCCTGGAACAAGGGCGGCAGAAATGCGGATGGCAATCTATAATCATTTCAGCAAGCGAACTCGTGACGGAGAGATCGGCATGGACTGGAACGTTGCCTGGCTGGTGCTTGGAATGGGTGTATTGGCCTGGCTGCTGGGGTCCATGTTGATGCTTGCGAGACGGGGCAAGATGGGGCGGGTGACGGGGGGCAGCGAACCCTTTCATGCCGTGGCAATTCGAACCGGAAACACCGCCTGCCCCGCGGTGAGAAAGGTCGCGGGCAAGCGCTACCTTTCGGCGGAAGCGCCCCGGTTGCCGCTGGATGGTTGCAGTTGTGAGAACTGCGAATGCGTTTACCTGCATTTTCGTGACCGGCGTCATGTTGACCGCCGACTGTGGGCGGACGGTCACCCGCCCGGCAAGGACCGCCGCGACGAAAGAGCCGGGCGTCGACGCGAGGACAGACTGGCAATCCTGCACCGGCAAGCCATCTAGCGGATACAGCTAGAGCGCGTCGGCGCTTGAACGCCGGGCGCGCATGACAACTCATTGGCGTTCTCGGCGATGCGCTGACCGAGCCGAATCCGTTGTCTGCGCGGGGCGGCGTTGCCGCCTGTCCGAGCGATTGTGTGGAGGCGGTCACGCGCTAAAGCGTGCCTCGAGTGCGGCAATGGCCGGCAGCGTCTTGCCTTCCAGAAACTCGAGGAAGGCTCCCCCGCCGGTCGAGATGTAGCCGACGTCCTGCGCGATGTTGAACTTGGCGATGGCGGCTAGCGTATCTCCACCACCGGCGATGGCGAACGCCTCTGAGTGGGCGATTGCGGAGGCCATCATCTTCGTACCGCCAGCGAACTGGTCGTGCTCGAATACGCCGACCGGACCGTTCCAGACAATCGTTCCCGCGTGTGCGATGATCTCGGCCAGGCGTGCGGCGGTCTTTGGCCCCACATCCAGAATGCGGTCGTGCGCACCGACTTCGTCCACCGGAATGCGGTTGGCACGGGCAAGCGCGGAAACCTCGTCGGCGACGACGACATCCACCGGAAGCGGTACTTCGGCGCCGCGCTCCTTCATCATGTCGATGATGGCCTGCGCCTCCTTGACCAGCTCGGGTTCGGCGAGCGACTCGCCAATGCGCTTGCCCGATGCAAGCAGAAAGGTGTTGGCGATGCCGCCGCCGACGATGAGCTGGTCTACCTTTTGTGCGAGCGTCTTGAGAATCGTCAGCTTGGTCGACACTTTTGCGCCACCGACGATGGCGACGAGCGGGCGGGCGGGACTCTCCGTAGCCTTGGACAGGGCATCGATTTCGGCACCCATCAGCATCCCGGCACAGGCAACCGGTGCAAAGCGCGCCATGCCATGGGTGGTGGCTTCGGCGCGGTGAGCGGTGCCGAAAGCATCATTCACATAGATGTCGCACAGCGCGGCCATCTTGCGCGCGAGTTCTTCGTTATCCTTCTTCTCCCCCTTGTTGCAGCGGCAGTTCTCGAGCAGGACGACCTGGCCGGGTTCGACTTCGAAACCGCCGTCGACCCAGTCCGTGATGAGCTTGACCGGTTTTCCGAGCAACTGACCGAGGCGCACTGCAACCGGCGTCAACGTGTCTTCGGCGCGCACTTCGCCTTCGGTGGGGCGGCCAAGATGCGAGGTGACCATGACCGCGGCGCCGTTCTTCAGGCAATACTCGATCGACGGGATGGATGCACGGATGCGGGTATCCTCGACGATGTTGCCGGCTTCATCCTGCGGCACGTTGAGATCGGCACGGATGAACACCTTCTTGCCGCGGACATCGAGTTCGGAGAGTTTCTTGACTTGCATGGTGGGCTCGGACGAAAAAATGCCCTGCGGGGCAGGGCATGGATTGAAGGGAGGATGAATCAGCGCGCTGCTTCGGCAAGCACCCGGGCGGCGTCGAGCATGCGGCAGGAATAGCCCCATTCGTTGTCATACCAGGCCAGCACCTTGACCAGGTTGCCGTCCATGACGCGGGTCTGGGTTGCATCGAATACCGATGAGTGGCTGTCGTGGTTGAAGTCGCTGGACACCAGCGGTGCCTCATTGACGGCGAGTACGCCCTTCATCGGGCCGTTTGCCGCAGCATGCATCAGTTCGGCGATCTCTTCCTTGCTGGTGGCGCGGCTGGCGGTGAAGGTGAGGTCGACCAGGGACACGTTCATGGTCGGCACACGCAGCGCGAACCCGTCGAACTTGCCCTTCAGCGCAGGCAGGACCAGACCGACTGCCTTGGCCGCGCCGGTCTTGGTCGGGATGATGTTCTGGGCACCGGCGCGGGCGCGACGCAGATCCTTGTGCCGCACGTCTACCAGCACCTGATCGTTGGTATAGGCGTGGATCGTGGTCATCAAACCCTTCTCGATGCCGATCGCGTCCTGCAGCACCTTGGCCACCGGGGCCAGACAGTTGGTGGTGCACGAGGCGTTCGACACGACGGTCATTGCGGGCGTGACGATGTCGTGGTTGACGCCGTAGACGATGGTCGCGTCGACGTCGTCGCCGCCGGGCGCCGAGATCAGGATCTTCTTCGCACCCTGCTTGAGATGGACTTCGGCCTTGGCCTTGCTGGTGTAGGCGCCGGTGCACTCGAGCAGCACGTCCACTCCGAGTGCACCCCAGTCGATATCAAGCGGGTTCTTGGTGGAGAAGAACGGAATCCGGTCTTCGCCGACGATCAGCGTATTGTCGCCATCGGTCTTGACGTCGAAGCTGAACCGGCCATGAGTGGTGTCGTACTTGGTGAGGTGGGCGTTGGTGGCGATGTCGCCCGATGCGTTGATCGCCACGACCTCGAACTGATCACGCAGGCCAAGCTCGTAGATGGCGCGCAAGGTGCAGCGCCCGATGCGGCCGTAGCCATTGATGGCGACTTTGATAGGCATGTGAAACTCTCCCGATGGATACAGAAATCGCTAGAACGGCCAGACCCGCTTCGCAGCCGCGGTTCTGGCCGTGGGGCGTGTCGCGAATGACCTCAGCCCAGGCATTGCTTGACCGCCGCGACGACCGCGTCGGTGGTGATGCCGAAATACTCGTACAGCTTGCCGGCGGGCGCCGATTCGCCGAAACGGTCCAGGCCCACGACGCCGCCCTCGAGGCCGACATACTTGCGCCAGAAATCGGTGACGCCCGCCTCGACGGAGATCCGCGGCAGGCCGGCAGGCAGCACGGCTGCGCGCCATGCGGTATCCTGGCGGTCGAAGACGTCGGTACTCGGCATCGACACCACGCGTACCGGAATACCCTCGTCGGCAAGCGCTTTTTGCGCAGCCATCGCCAGGGCGACTTCGGAGCCGGTGGCGAGAATGACGGCACGTGCCTCGCTGGCGGCTTCAGACAGCACATAGCCGCCGCGGCGGATGGCGTCGACTTGCGCTGCGGTACGGGGCTGAAACGGCAGATTCTGGCGCGAGAAGAGCAGGGCGGCGGGGCCGTCGTCGCGCTCGATCGCGCAGGCCCAGGCCACGGCGGATTCGAGCGTGTCGCACGGGCGCCAGACGTCGAGGTTGGGGATTGCACGTAGTGAAGCGAAATGTTCGACCGGCTGGTGGGTCGGTCCGTCTTCACCGAGACCGATGGAGTCGTGGGTGAAGACGAACAGCTGGCGGACTTTCATCAGTGCGGCCATGCGTACCGCGTTGCGCGCATAGTCGCTGAACATCAGGAAGGTGGCGGTATAGGGAATCAGGCCGCCATGCAATGCGATGCCGTTGGCAATGGCTGCCATGCCGAACTCGCGCACGCCGTAATAGATGTAGTTGCCACCACTGTCGCGGCTGATGCCCTTCGAGCCTGACCACAGGGTCAGGTTGGAGCCAGCGAGATCGGCCGATCCGCCGATCAGCTCGGGCAGCTTGGGTGCGAACGCCTCGATGCTGTTCTGGCTGGCCTTGCGGGTGGCGATGGTCTCTGCCTTGTCGCCGACCATGGCCAGCGTCTGTGCGACGTGATCGGTCCAGTCGGCGGGCAGGTCGCCACGCATGCGGCGTTCGAGTTCTCCAGCGAGCTCGGGGTAGGCGTCGCGATATGCGTCGAGGCGCGCAGCCCAGTCCGCTTCGGCGGCCGCGCCAGCCGGGCGTGCATCCCAGGCCGCATAGACGTCGGCGGGGATCTCGAAGGGCGGGTGATTCCAGCCGATGTGAGCGCGTGTCGCGGCGATCTCTTCATCCCCCAATGGCGCGCCATGGACATCGTGCCCACCTTGCTTGTTCGGGGCGCCCGCGCCGATGACGGTCTTGCAGCAGATCAGGGTCGGGCGCGCGGTGTCGGCGATCGCCTCGCGCACCGCGGCATCGATCGCCTCCGTGTCGTGCCCCTGGACGTTGGCGATGACCTGCCAGCCATAGGCTTCGAAGCGCTTCGGCGTATCGTCTGTGAACCAGCCGCCGACGTGGCCATCGATGGAAATGTCATTGTCGTCATAGAACGCGATCAGCTTGCCCAGTCCGAGGGTGCCGGCGAGTGAACAGGCTTCGTGCGAGATGCCTTCCATCAGGCAGCCGTCGCCGAGAAAGACCCAGGTGCGGTGGTCAACGATGTCGTGTCCGGGGCGGTTGAACTCGGCGGCGAGTACCTTCTCTGCGATAGCCATGCCAACCGCGTTGGAAATGCCCTGGCCGAGCGGACCGGTGGTGGTTTCGACGCCTGGGGTATAGCCGTACTCGGGATGGCCTGGGGTCTTGCTGTGCAGTTGACGGAAGTTCTTCAGCTCGTCGATTGGCAGATCGTATCCGGTCAGGTGTAGCAAGGCGTAGACGAGCATCGAGCCGTGGCCGTTGGACATCACGAAGCGGTCGCGGTCTGCCCACCGAGGATTGGCCGGATTGTGCTTCAGATAGCGCCGCCACAGGACTTCGGCGATTTCGGCCATGCCCATCGGCGCGCCGGGGTGGCCCGACCTGGCTTTCTGGACCGCATCCATCGCGAGCGCGCGAATGGCACCGGTAATCGGATTGAAGGTGGGGGGCGTGATGTTACGGGCGTCTGACATGACCGGGGGCGCCTGGCGAGAATAAAAGCGGAATTATCGCCGAAAATCAGCCCTCGCGGTAGGGGAACGGGTGCTAGACGAGCTTGCGCCGCTTCTCCATCAGCTTCCAGATCAGCGGGGTCAGGATCAACTGCATCGTCAGATCGAGTTTGCCGCCGGGAATTACAATCGAGTTGGCGCGCGACATGAAACTGTCGTGGATCATGTTGAGCAGGTAAGGAAAATCGATTCCGCGAGGATCGCGAAAGCGGATCACGACCATGGACTCGGCAAGACTCGGAACGTCGCGGGCGATGAACGGGTTCGAGGTGTCGACCACCGGTACGCGCTGGAAATTGATATGGGTGCGGGAGAACTGGGGCACGATGTAATGCACGTAGTCGTGCATGCGGCGCAAAATGGTGTCCTGTACCGCTTCCATCGAGTAGCCGCGCACCCGTGTGTCACGGTGCAGTTTCTGGATCCACTCGAGATTGATCGTCGGCGCGACACCGATCAGCAGATCCACATGGCGGGCGACATCGACCTTGTCGGTGACGAAGCCACCGTGCAAGCCCTCGTAAAACAGGCAGTCGGTGCCAACCGGCAGGTCTTCCCACTCGGTGAAGGTACCCATTGGGAGGTTCCATCGTACCGACTGCTCTTCGTTGTGGATGTAGATCCGCTTGCGCCCCACGGCGGATTCGCCATAACCGCGGAACAAGGCCTCGAGCTCATCGAGCAGGTTGGCTTCCGGACCGAAATGGCTAATGCCACGCTCGCCGCGCGCCTCGGCTTCGGTGATGAGCTGCTTCATCTCGTCGCGGGTGTAGCGGTGAAAACTGTCGCCTTCGACGATTGCGGCATTGACGTTCTCGCGATGGAAAATGGCTTCGAACGTATGCTTGACGGTGGTCGTGCCGGCGCCGGACGAACCCGTGACGGCAATGACCGGGTGTTTCGAGGACATGCTGGCCTCCGTGAATGGCGCGGATGCGCATCAACTATCGCCTCCGTGCGATACCCGGTCGGCGCTGCATCAGAGCCCCAGCCGGTCCGGCTTTGTGCCCGAATACGCGCATGGAGAATTCAGGAATGAGATGAAACCCAGTTGCGCCACTCGGTAAACAGGCTGGGCGTCGCGGCAGCGATCACCCCTCGCTTGACCGCGGGGCCCGCCATCAGCGAACCACCGTCCAGTGCCGCCGATTCACCCCCGGCCTCGGTCAGGATCAGATGCCCCGCGGCATAGTCCCAGAGCATCTGACCTCCATGCAGATACACGTCGAGGCGGCCGGCGGCGACGAAACACCATTCGAGGGCGCTGGATCCGAAGTTGCGCTGCGAATAGTATGGCGGGCGGACCGCCAGTTCGTCACCGAGGTGGTTGCTGATGCGCTTGAAGTCGATGCCGGCCACGGCGTCCCCGAGTTGCCCGGCGGACGTGCGCAAGGGGAGCTCGTTGCCGTTGAGCCAGGCGCCGGCCCCTTTGGCGGCGTAGAACGACTCATCGGTGACCGGATTGTATACCACGCCGAAACGCGGCTCGTGATCGACCAGGTAGGCGATCGAGACTGCGAAGAACGGGATGCCGTTGGCAAAGTTGGTGGTGCCGTCGATCGGGTCGATGCACCACAGCCCCGCGCGGCTCTCGTGCCACAAACGGGCCTGTTCCTCGCGTGTCATCTCCTCTCCGAGCACGTTCCCGGGAAGGAGCTGTGGCAGGGCCTCAGTGAAGCGTCGCTGCGATTCGAGGTCGGCCTCGGTGAACAGTGACCCGTCCGCCTTGCGATTGCGTGCGCTATTCAGATACCGCGGCAGAATGACTTCGCGGGCAATGTCGCGGACCAGGGATTCGAGCGCGCGGGCGCGCGCAAGACGTAAGGCGGCAGTGGGCATGTCAGTGCTCCCGCCACTTGATTGAACAGCCGATGCTCGCAACCTGCTCGCGAGGCCCTTGGCCGGTTTCGGCGATCTGCTTCATCGCTTCGAACAGCTCGCGACGGGCGTCGGGTGCCGCTGTTGCGCGACCGGATGCGTCGAGCCGGCCGCGATACTGGAGCTCTAGCCGGTTATTGAAACCGAAGAAGTCCGGCGTGCACACTGCGCCGTATGCCTTGGCAACCGCCTGGGTTTCGTCGAGTACGTACGGGAACGGAAAGTCATGATTGCGAGCGACCGCAATCATGTTGTCCCAGCCGTCTTCGGGATACTCGGAAGGATCGTTCGACATGATCGCGATGCTCCCCACTCCCAGGGGCGCAAGCTCGCGCGTATCGCGGATCAACCGGTCGATGACCGCCTTTACATACGGGCAGTGGTTGCAGATGAACATCACGAGCAAACCATTGGGGCCGGCAGCCGAGGCGGGGCCATGACGTTTGCCATCGACGCCAGGAAGCTCGAAATCGGGGGCCGGCCAGCCGAAATCGCATATCGGTGTGGTTTTTGCCACCATTGCAGTGCTCCGGACAGTGTTACGATTTCTATATTAACGTGAATATGCGACGGGTGACCGCATGAAGAGGAGATTGGCGCGTAGCGGACCGCATTTTCATGTCCGCACAGCAGGGGGACGCGCGTGAGCGTACCGCGGTTTTACTGTGACGCATCGCTGCCTGAAACGGGAGACTACCGGCTGCCGGACGGAGTGCTGCATCATGCGACCCGCGTGCTGCGTATGCACGAGGGTGATGCGATGGTGCTGTTCGATGGTCAGGGGGGGGAAGTGCCGGCGACCCTGGAACGCAACCAGGGACAATGGTTTGCGCGTCTCGGCGTGCGTCGCGGTGTTGCGCGGGAGTCGCCGCTGGAAGTTGTGCTGGTTCAGGCCCTGGCCAGCGGTGACAAGATGGACTGGATCGTGCAGAAGGCGGTCGAGCTCGGTGCGTGTGGCGTCTTGCCAGTGCGGGCGGAACGCTCGGTGGTGCGCCTCGATGCCGACCGCGCACTGAAGCGCGTCGGGCACTGGCGACAGGTTGCGATTGCAGCGTGCGAACAGAGCGGGCGCGACCGGGTGCCGTGGATCGCACCGGTGCGTGATCTGAGCGCAGTGTTGCGCGAGGAGGTTTGCCCGGCGATTGACGCCACCGGTGCCGGGGCTTGGGTGCTCGACCCGGCATCGACGACACGGCTGGCTGATGAAGCCCCCCCGCCGGGCCGGATTCATCTTCTGATCGGACCGGAAGGTGGGTGGAGCGAAACCGAACTCGCCGCCTGCCGCACCGCCGGCTGCCGGGGATTGCGGCTGGGGCCGCGCATACTGCGGACCGAGACTGCGGGACTGGTCGCCATCGCTGCGGTGCAGGCGCGGTGGGGCGATATCTAGACTTGAAGGCCGTTGAACGAGGGTGATGGTCACGAACCGAGTGACGCGGCGACGACGGATTCCGTCGTCTTCGATGCACGGGGCGGGGCTTTGCAGCGCGGGAACGGACGGATGACGGGAGGAGGAGGATGTTCGAATCAGCGGAGATCGGTCACAAGACATCGAAGGCGGACTACGACGCGGCGGTACCCGAACTGCGCGCAGCCCTGCTCGATACCCAGTTCGAATTGTTGGAGAAGCGACCGTTCTCGGTGGTCGTACTGATCAACGGTATCGATGGTGCAGGCAAGGGGGAAACCGTCAATCTGATCAACGAATGGATGGACCCACGCCATATCGAGGCCTGGGCGTTCGATGCGCCTTCGACCGAGGAGTTGGAGAGGCCGGACATGTGGCGGTTCTGGCGGGCGCTGCCACCCAAGGGCAAGATCGGCGTGCTTTTCGGCAACTGGTACACGCAGGCCATTCACGATCGTGCGCGCAAGCGGATCAAGACGTCCGAGTTTGATCAGAAGCTCGATGCAATCAACCGGTTCGAGACCATGCTGGTGCGCGAGGACGTGCTGCTCATCAAGCTGTGGTTTCATCTTTCGCGTCAGGGGCAGAAGCAGCGCCTGAAATCGCTCGAGGCCGACTCGAGGACCCGCTGGCGGGTCACCGAGCGCGACTGGAAGTACTTCAGGCATTACAAACGCTATCGCTCCACGGCGGAGCATGCCCTGCGCCGAACCAGTACTGGAGACGCGCCGTGGCTGGTGGTGGATGGTTCGGATCCACGCTTTCGCGCGTTGTTCGTCGGTCGCACGCTGCTCGATGCGGTGCGCAAGCGGCTCGATGCGGTCGAGCGGAAGTGGGTGTCGCGACAGACCGCCGCCCCCTTCACCGCCGTGGTCGGTGGCCCCAGTTATCTCGACAGCCTCCAGCTCTATCAACCGCTTGCCAAGAAGGAATACAACGAACTGCTGGAGCTGCTGCAGGGGAGGCTGGCGCTGCTCACCCGTGATCCGGAGTTTCAGAAGCGTGCCCTGGTGCTCGTTTTCGAGGGCGTTGATGCAGCGGGCAAGGGTGGGGCGATCCGACGCCTCAGTGCGGCGATGGACATTCGGCGCTATCGCATCATTCCCATTGCGGCGCCGTCCGACGAGGAACTCGCCAAGCCATATCTGTGGCGCTTCTGGCGCCAGCTGCCGCGTCGCGGACGCGTCGTGATCTTCGATCGCTCATGGTATGGTCGGGTGCTGGTCGAGCGGGTCGAGGGCTTCTGCTCCGAAGCCGACTGGATGCGGGCCTATTCGGAGATCAATGATTTCGAGGATGAGCTTGTCGCGGCCGGCGGCGTGGTGATCAAGTTCTGGCTGGCGATCGGCAAGGATGAGCAACTCGCGCGCTTCAAGGCGCGTGAAGCCGAGCCGCACAAGCGCTTCAAGATCACCGAGGAGGACTGGCGAAATCGAGACAAATGGGATCAGTACGAGCGCGCCGTGTGTGACATGATCGATCGCACCAGCACCGAGATCTCGCCGTGGACGGTGGTCGAGGCCGACAACAAGCTCTATGCGCGAATCAAGGTGCTGCGCACGGTCTGCGAGCGGCTGGAGGCTGCGCTTGGAAGGTGAGGGAGAGCCATGAAGGCGGGGAACACTGGTGCGGCCTGCCCGCCGCGGCCGTACCGCGCGGCACCGGCGGCCACTTCGGCTAGAATGTAAGCCAACATCCGCTCCGGCGTGCATGCCGGGCATCGTCAACTCTGCCCCGACACTCATGCTACAAGGTTCCGATTCCGATTCCACCGCGCAGTTCGTATCCTGGGTCCGGGGGGCGGCACCCTATGTGCACGCATTTCGTGGCAAGACGTTCGTCATCGGCTTCGGTGGCGAGGTCGCTGCCGGAGATCGTGCGCAAAGGCTGGCATACGACTGCAATCTGCTCGTCGCGCTCGGCATCCGCCTCGTGCTCGTGCATGGAGCCCGCCCACAGATCGACGCGGAGATGACGCGGCGCGGGCTCGAGCCTCGTTATCATCACGGCCTGCGGGTGACCGACGCGGCCGCGCTCGAGTGCGTCAAGTCCGCGATGGCCGTCACCCGCCTCGAAGTCGAGGCGCAATTGTCTCAGGGTTTGCCGAACACTCCGATGGCGGGCAGCTACATGCGGGTCACCGGGGGCAACTTCATCACCGCGCGTCCGGTTGGCGTTGTCGACGGCATCGATTTCCAGTTCACCGGTGCGGTGCGCAAGGTCATCGCCGAAGAGATTGCAGCCGATCTGGATCAGCACAACGTAGTGTTGATCTCCGCGCTCGGTGTTTCTCCGGCGGGAGAGATCTTTAACCTGAGCATGGAAGAGGTGGCCGAATCGGTGGCGGTCGCGCTCAAGGCGGAGAAGCTGGTCTATCTGTGCGATGCACCGGGTCTGCTCGACACAGAGGGCCAGCTCGTCGATTCGGCCACCGCCGACGAGGCCGAACGGATGCTCGAGGCCGGAGAAGGGCTGACCGAGGATTTACATCTCTATCTGCCCTGCGCGGTGCGAGCCGTCCGTCGCGGCGTGGCGCGGGCCCACCTGATCGACCATGACAAGGATGGCGGTCTGCTGCTTGAGTTCTTCACACATGCCGGGGTCGGCACGGTCTTGTCGCGCGACCCGCTGTTCCGGCTGCGCGAGGCTACCTTCGAGGATGTCGGCGCACTGGTCGCGCTGATTTCGCCGATGGAGGTAGATGGCACGCTGGTGCGGCGGGGCCGCGAATTGCTGGAACAGGAAATCGAACGCTTCACCTTGGTCGAGCATGATGGCGTTCTGGTCGGCTGCGCCGCGCTGTATCCGTTCAGCGAGGAGCGCGCCGCCGAACTGGCCTGTCTTGCCGTTGCGCCGGAGTTTCGTCGGGCGGGGCTGGGCGACCAGTTGCTGCGTCGAATGGAGCAGCGCGCGCGCATGCAGCGCCTCGAGCGTCTGTTCGTGCTGACGACGCGCACGGCGCACTGGTTTCGCGAACGTGGTTTCGTCGAGATCGACCCGGATTCCCTGCCGCGTCAGAAGCGCGAACTGTACAACTACCGCAGAAGATCCAAGGTGTTCGCCAAAACCCTATGAACACGCCGCCGCGCCCTTCCAGCTCGAATGCGGACGGTTTTTGGACCGGGTGGCGGGCATTGCGAAGGGGGATGGGCGGAGGTGTCGTCGTACCATTGTTGTGCGGGGTGCTGGCGGCCGCGCTGGCGCTGCTCTTTGCGCAGCTCGGTGCGCGCAGCGTCGCTGGATCATGGCCGGTGGCGAGTGGTCTGGTGATCATGGTCGGGACGCTGGCTGCGCTGCTCACGCATTGCCATCTCCGGCGGGTCGAGCGCCACCGGTGCAAGGATCGGCAACTGCTGGAGCGGCAGCTCGATACGCTCGATGAGGTGGTGATGCTCGAGCCCGTGTCCGAGCCTGTCGATGCCCATTTGCTCGGGCGGCTTCAGAGCTCGACCCGTCAGGCCGATCTGCTGCGCGAGATCGCGGATGGTGTCAGAGGGGTCGAGGCCGTGTTCGATGTCAGCGGTGGTCTGATCTGGATCAGCCCCTCGATCGAAGCCCTGACGGGGCTGACGCCCTCGCGGCTGTGCGCATCGCCCGATCCACTCGAGCTTCTCGTTCACGATGCCGATCTGGCCTACTGTCGCAAGGTGATGGACAAGGTGCGCGATGAGGGCGGTCCCGAGGAGTTCGAGATGCGCATGCGTCACGCCGATGGTGGCATGAACTGGGTATCGAGCCTGTGGCGGCGAATCGAGCGTGATGGTCGCGCCGGTGGTCTGCGACTGTCCGCTGAAAATGTGCAGGGGCGAAAGGAGGCGGAGTACAAGCTCCTTGAAACCGTTGCCGAGTTGCGTCGTTCGCAGGCCTTGCGCGAACACTATCTTTCGCGCAGCAACGAAGAGCGCCTGCGCCTGCAGGCGCTGTTGAACGTGATTCGCCTCGGCATCTTGTTCATGGACCGCGATCATCGCGTCTTGTACTACAACCGGGCCATGCTCTCGATCTGGGGCTTCGCGCCCGATGAGAACCTGATCGGGGTGCGCGACGTGGTGTTGCAACACCGTGTGGCACCGTTGCTCGAGGCTCCCGAGCGCTATTTCAACAGCATCAACGGAACCATTGGGGAAGGGGGTGCGGAGCGCTTTGGCGAGATCTCCTTCAAGGACGGGCGGGTGGTTACCGACGCATCCGGAATCGTGCGCGACGAAGAGGGCCGCGGAATTGGTCGGGTATGGATATACGAGGACGTTACCGAGCAGCGACGTACGGCGGAGCGGCTGGTTCAGCTGGCCGAGCGGGACCCGCTCACCGACCTGTACAACCGGCGGCGCTTCCATGAAGAGCTGGAGCGCGTGCTGGCAGACGCGCGGCGGCGCCAGTTCCAGGTTGGTCTGCTGATGTTCGACCTCGATGGCTTCAAACCCGTCAACGACCGGTTCGGCCATCAGGCGGGCGACGAGGTGCTGGTCACCATTGCGCGACGGGTCGGCAGCATTATCCGGCGCAACGAAACCTTTTTCCGTCTTGGCGGAGACGAGTTCGCCGTACTGGTTCCTGACGCGGACGCGCAAGAACTCGAAGAGCTTGCCAGGCGCATCATCGACGGCGTCGCCGCGCTGGAGTTCGGCTTTGGCGGCGAGCGCTGTGGTTTGACGGCAAGTCTGGGAATCTCGCTTTATCCGTTGCATGCCATCGAGGCCGAACGTCTGGTCGCCGCCGCGGACCAGGCCATGTACCAATCCAAAAGCGATGGGCGTAATCGCTGGTCGATCGCGACGTGCGACCCGGCTGAATCCGCTAGAATGTCGGCTTCGGATCAAGATGAACCCAAGCGCGGAGAGGATTAGGACATGACTCGAATGGTGAATTGCGTCAAGCTGGGGCGTGAGGCGGAAGGGCTGGACCTGCCCCCGGTGCCGGGTGATCTCGGCAAGCGCATCTTCGAGAACGTCTCAAAGGAAGCATGGCAGCAATGGGTCAAGTATCAGACCATGCTCATCAATGAGAATCGACTCAACCTGATGGACGTTCGGGCCCGCAAGTACCTGGCCGAGCAGATGGAAAAGCATTTCTTTGGGGATGGGGCCGATCAGGTCGGTGGTTACGTGCCGCCGCCACAGTGACCGTGAGCGGATGTAGGCCCCTAGACAGAAAAACCGGCTCAGGCCGGTTTTTCTGTCTAGGGCGGATCGTTTCGCTCCGGGTCAGCTTCGCGAAGCGGGGGAGGTGTTGCCAAGCTGTTGTTCAATGCCTTCGATGCTCTTGTGTCGCACGTCCAGCCCCTTGACCATATAGACCACTTGTTCGGCGACGTTGGTGGCATGATCGCCGATGCGTTCGATCGATTTGGCGATGAACAGAACATCGAGCGAACGCGAGATCAGGCGCGGGTCTTCCATCATGAAGGTTGCGAGCTGACGGACGATGCCCTTGAAGATCGCGTCGACTTCCTTGTCCTGCCGCAGAATCCCGGCGGTCGCTGAGGGGTCGCGGCGCACGAATGCATCGAGTGCTGCGCGCAGCATGCCGACAGCCATGTTCGACACGTGGTGCAACTCGACCGTGGGTACGAAGCGGGCATCCGATTCGATGATCGGACGCGCTGCCTTGGCGATCTTCTTGGCCTCGTCTCCGACACGCTCCAGATCGGTCACCATTTCCATGACGGTCATCAACAGGCGCAGATCGTTGGCCGCGGGTTGAAAGCGGGCGATCATCTCGATGCAGGTTTCATCGAGTGCGACCTCTTCCTGGTTGATCGCCTTCTCGGTGCGAATCACCTCCTCGATCAGATCCGGGTTGCCGGTCGTGAGCCCGTCCATCGCGCGCACGACCTGCCTGCACACGGTTTCACCGAGCAAGACGATGCGCCTTTCGAGCGACTCGAGTTCGTTGTCGAACTGGGTTAACGTGTGTTTGGTCATTCTCATCTTCGGGAAGTGAACGTAAGGCCTGCAGTCTAGCGCCGGAGTGTGACGGTAATGTTTCAGTCCGGGGTGGGGCCGGATATTGTCAGGCACGGGTATTTTCCAGCCGGCCATCTCTCTCGTGGCGGACCGGCTGGCATTGCCGCCGATCCGCGCTCAGGACGTGGTGATCGCCACATGACGCTCCACGCCCGAAGGTGTGGCCAGCAGCAGCAGATCCGCGCCGCGCCGCGCGAACAGGCCGTTGGCGACCACGCCGACAATCTGATTGATCTCGCTTTCGAGTTCAACCGGTGCGGCAATGCGCAGGCCGTGCACGTCTAGGATCAGATTACCGTTGTCGGTGACAACGCCTTCACGCAGGACGGGATTGCCTCCAAGTCGCGTGAGTTGGCGTTGCACATGGCTCCGTGCCATCGGGACGACTTCAATCGGCAAAGGGAAACGTCCGAGTACTTCGACGCGCTTGCTCACGTCGCAGATGCAGATGAAGCGCGTAGCGACCGCCGCAACGATCTTTTCCCGGGTCAGTGCGCCGCCGCCACCCTTGATCATCGCAAAGCCACTATCGATTTCGTCGGCACCGTCCACGTAGATGGGCAGGTCGGTGACATCGTTGAGATCGATTACGGCAATGCCGTGCTGGCGGAGTCGGACCGTGCTCGCTTCCGAACTGGAGACCGCGCCGGCGATGCGATCGCGCTTGGCGGCCAGTCCATCGATGAAGTGGTTGACTGTCGATCCGGTGCCGACGCCGACGATGCTGCCTTCCTCGACATACTCGAGCGCGGCTAGTGCGGCGGCTTTCTTGAGCGCGTCCTGGGTCATTGCGTATCCTTTGTTCTGATGTGAGTAAGAGGGTGGCGGGGCAGTCAGATCAGCCCGTCGAACATCTGCACGAGCACACTGTCGCCGGGTGCGACGTCTCCGCACTCTTCAGTCAGCACGATGAAGCAGTTTGCGTCCGACATCGACTTCAGGATGCCCGACCCTTGTGCTCCGGTCAGGGAAACGCGGGATTGTCCATCCACGTATTCCAGCCTGCCGCGCAGGAACTCCCGCCTTCCCGGTCGCTTGCGGATGGTGTCCGCGCAGCGCGCCCCAAACAGCACGACCTCCGGGATCGGATGCATGCCTTCGAGCTTGAGCAGAGCGTCTCGAACGAACTGATAAAAGGTCACCAGTACGGCAACCGGGTTTCCGGGCAGGCCGAACATCCACGCATTGCCGACCTTGCCAAACGCCATCGGGCGTCCGGGCTTGATGGCGAGCTTCCAGAAATCGACGCGGCCCATCCGGTTGACGAGTTCCCGAATGAAGTCGGCTTCGCCTACCGACACCCCGCCGCTGGTCAGAATCACGTCCGCATTCTCTGCGGCGTCACGAAACGCGGCCTCGATGGCCTCCGGGCGGTCGCGTATCACACCCATGTCGATCAGTTCGCAGCCGAGGCGGGTCAGCACACCGTAGAGTGTGTAGCGATTGCTGTCGTAGATCTCGCCCGGTGCGAGCGGTTTGCCGATGGAGGCAAGTTCATCGCCGGTGGAGAAGAATGCAACCCGCAGGCGGCGACGTACCGACACCTCAGCGATGCCGAGCGACGCCGCGAGGCCGAGCTCTGCCGGGCCGCAGCGGCGACCGGCCGGGATGGCAACGCCGCCGAGTGTGAGATCCTCGCCCGCCTTGCGCAGATGCTGTCCCGCGTGGACGCCGGCCGGGATGAGTACGCCGTGTTCGTCGGTGCGCGTGGTCTCCTGAGGTGCGATGGTGTCCGCGCCTTGGGGGATGGGCGCGCCGGTCATGATGCGCACGGCCTGCCCCGCGCTGACGATGCCGGAAAAGGGCTTTCCGGCAAAGGCGGTGCCGACGACCGCAAGTCTCGTATCGGTATCCGCTGACACATCCTGGTAACGGAACGCATAGCCATCCATGGCCGAGTTGTCGTGCGCGGGTACGTTGTAGGGCGCAATGACATCCTCGGCGAGCACGCGACCGAGCGCGTCGCGCACCGCGACCCGCTCCCAGCCGGAGACGGCCGAAAGCTGGTCGAGAATCAGCGCGCGCGCGCGGGCAACACTCAGGTTGCTCGGAGAAGGGGGGGGTGAATCGGGTGTGTGGGGCGATGTCGTCGAGGGCGTGTTCATGCGTCTGAATCCTGTGGTTTGGCGTGCATGTGCAGGACGGTGTCGGGTCCCGAGGGTGCCATTATATCCGCACGTCGTCGAGGGGGCGGCTGGCCGGGCGGGCGACCGTTCGTCGTCGGAGAGTCTCGCGGTGTTCGCGTTCGTCGGCTGGGGCGCGTTGTCGAGCCAGCAATTTGGTAAGCTTCGCGCATGATTCGCTCCGTTCATCAACTTGCACACGAAGCCTTGCTGACCGCGGACCCGGCCGACAAATGCCACAGGGTGGCCGAACTGCGCAGGGGGTGGCTGGCAGGGGATTGCGTTGCCGTACCCGGGCGCGATGATCCGCACCCGGTGACCGAGCCGGGGCGTCCCGCTCGTCCGCAGCTCGTTCCGCCGCAGAACGTACCATTGCGTCGTGTCACCAGCCCGGAAGGGCATGCTGCGCTGCTCCACGCGATCGCCCATATCGAGTTCAACGCGATCAATCTGGCGCTCGATTGCGTGATGCGGTTCCGATCGTTTCCGTCAGATTTCCACGGCGACTGGTTGCAGGTCGCCGCCGAGGAGGCTTTGCATTTCAAACTCGTGCGGGAACGGCTGCAAGCCCTGGGGTTCGATTACGGCGATTTCCCGGCGCACGATGGCCTGTGGCAGATGTGCTGTCGTACGGCATCCGATTCGTTGGCGCGGATGGCGCTGATCCCGCGCGTGCTCGAGGCACGGGGGCTGGATGCGACACCGCCGATCATGGAGAAACTCAGGCGCATAGGAGATCTGGCTAGCGTGGATGTGCTCGAGATCATCTTGCGCGACGAGGTAGGGCATGTCGCGCTGGGCGACCGCTGGTTCAGAAAACTTTGTGCCGATCAGGCGCTCGATGTCGAAGCGACGTATCTTCATCTGATCGAGGCGTTTGATGCGCCGCGGCCGCAGCCGCCGTTTCATGAAGAGGCCCGGTTGGCCGCGGGGTTTACCCAGTCAGAACTGGACGCCCTGAAGCGCGCCGCGAGCGCTGCGCGACGCGCCTGAGGTGGGTGGCGCTCAGGGCCGCGCTCAGGGCCGTTTACGGCGTCCGATCGGGCAAAAATAAAAAAGGTGGCCATCGGCCACCTTCGTGAGTTTTCCGCGCCGTGAGCCGGGAGGTTCAGCGACGCAGGCCGGCAGCGTAGTCGGCTACGGCCTTCATCTCCTGATCGGTCATCTTGAGTGCGATCTGACGCATCATTTCGTTGTTGTCATTGGCACGGATGCCGTCTCGGAAGGCCTTGAGTTGCTCGAAGGTGTAATCGGCGAACTGGCCCGCAATGCGCGGGTATTCGGCGGGAATGCCGGCCCCGGCCGGGCCGTGACAGGCCGCGCAGGCCGGTACGCCCTTGCTCATGATGCCACCGCGCCAGATCTGCTGTCCCTGCTCGACGGTGTCGAGGTTCCTGGCGGTCTCGGGCTTGATCTCCTGCGAGGCATAGTATTCCGCGAGGGCGCGCATCGAGGCGTCGTCCACGCTGGCGATCATCGCGTTCATGATGGCGTTTTCGCGTCGCGGCGGGTTACCGTCGATCGAGGTGTAATCCCGCATCTGCTTGTAAAGATACTCGGGGATCTGGCCGGCCAGCTTCGGATTTTCGGGCAAAGCGCTGTTGCCATCGATGCCGTGACAGGCTGCGCAAATCGTTTCGGCAATTTGCATGGCCTGGGCATTGTTGGCGGCCTGGTCCTGGGCCTGAAGGCTGCCGGAGATAAACAGCAGCGAAAGCAGCAGGGATCGCTTGATCATAGTGTCCTCGGAAAAGCCGTGAGCGGTTGTCTCAAACTTGGTATTCTATATCAAGAAGTGGTTTTTGCGCGACGCACTCAGGCAATTTCTCACCGGCCAATGCCCATTCGGCACCCTTTATCGATGCATATTTTTCGCAACGCACAATTCGAGATCTCGATCGCCAAATCTTCTGGTCTTCCGCAGCCCGAGGGCCCAGAGATTGCTTTTGCCGGACGGTCGAATGCCGGCAAGTCGAGCGCCATCAACACGCTCGCCGGTCATACCCGGCTGGCGTTCGTGTCGAAAACGCCGGGCCGAACCCAGCTGATCAACTTCTTTCGCCTCAATTGCGGGGCGGCACTGGTCGATTTGCCCGGTTACGGATACGCCAAGGTGCCGGAGAGCATACGCCGTCAGTGGCAGCATCTGCTCGAAACCTATTTGCGGGAACGGCCCAATCTGATCGGGCTGGTTCTGATCATGGATTCAAGACATCCATTGACCGAGCTCGACCGCCAGATGCTCGGCTGGTTTGCGCCCAGTGGCCGGCCGATTCACGTATTGCTCACCAAGAGCGACAAGCTGTCGCGCAACCAGGCGGCGGCGGCGCGCGACTTCGTTCGGCGCGAGCTCGCGCATATGGGGGGGCAGGTGACGGTGCAGCTCTTTTCCAGCCTGAAAAAGACCGGTGTCGAAGAGGTAGAGCATGTGGTCGCCGGCTGGCTCGGGCTCGTGCCGGACCAAGCGCCCGAAGCGCAAAAAGAAAACCCCGGGCCAAAGGGGAATAAAGCCCGGGGTTAAAACGCCTTTTCGTGAAGGCTCCCGCTCAGGGAGGGAAAGCGGGGGATGGCTTGGCCCATCCGATGATTCTGACGTGAGGGAACGGAGTGAAGTTCCCGACTGTTTTACTCAAGGTTTATCGATTTGTAACGCTGCAAGGCGTCGATCATTCTTCATTTTCAAGAGGACGAGATGCGACCTACAGGAAGTTTTCCCTCCATCCGGATGCGGCGGATGCGTCGCGATGATTTCTCGCGACGCCTGATGCGTGAGCATCACCTGACGACCGACGATCTGATCTACCCGGTGTTTGTGCTGGAAGGTAGCGGTCGGGTCGAGCAGGTGCCGTCGATGCCCGGTGTCGAGCGGGTCTCACTCGACAGACTGTTGCCGGTGGCCGAGCAGGCTCTGCACCTCGGCGTACCGGCGCTGGCCCTGTTTCCGGTGGTTGATTCAAGCCTGAAGACGCCTTCCGCGGAAGAGGCCTGGAATCCGGAAGGTCTGGTGCCGACGGTCGTTGCCGCGCTCAAGCAGCGCTTTCCCGAATTGGGCATCATTACTGACGTCGCGCTCGATCCGTATACCAGCCATGGACAGGATGGCTTGATCGCTGCCGACGATCCGCGCGCCTACGTGCTCAATGACGAGACGCTGGAGGCGCTGGCGAAGCAGGCCGTGTGTCATGCCCAGGCGGGGGCCGACGTGGTGGCGCCTTCGGACATGATGGACGGGCGGGTGGCGCGGATTCGCGCAGCGCTCGACGCGGCCGGTGAAATTCACACGCGAATTCTCGCCTACTCGGCAAAGTATGCGTCGAGCTTCTACGGACCGTTTCGCGATGCCGTCGGTTCGGCGGGAAATCTCGGCAAGGGCAACAAGTTCACCTATCAGATGGATCCGGCGAACGCGGATGAGGCACTGCGTGAAGTCGAGCTCGATATCGCCGAGGGCGCCGACATGTTCATGGTCAAGCCCGGTATGCCGTATCTCGACATCGTGCGGCGGGTGAAGAGCGAACTGGGTGTGCCGACCTACGCCTATCAGGTAAGCGGCGAATACGCGATGCTGAAGGCCGCGATTGCCAATGGCTGGCTGTCCGAGCGTGCGTGTGTGCTGGAGGCCTTGCTCGCCTTCAAGCGCGCGGGGGCGGACGGTATTCTGACTTATTTTGCCCTCGAGGCCGCGCGCTGGTTGCGCGAGGACTGAGCAACGGAGCATGACGGCTAGCACGTTCCGGCGCCCTTCGTGCTCCGGGTGAGTCAGTAGCCCAGCCGGCCGAGTGTACGGCGCAGTTGCAGGACAGAGGGGATCTTCACGTCCACGTAGGCGGGGTGCTTCAGATCACGTCCGACGAGCACTGTCTTCATCCCCAGTCGCTTGGCGGTGCGCAGGTTCTCGGCGGAGTCCTCGACCAGTATGCAGCGGTGAGGGCGCAGGCGGTGATCGCGTAGCAAGTGTCGAAATCCGCGGATTCCCGGTTTGGGGTGAAAGCGCATCTGCTCGATCCCGTAGACGTCGGTGAAGCGGCGACGGATTCCCATCAGGGTGACGACGGCCTCCGCGTAGGCGCGGGGACCGTTGGAGAACACGATCTTGCGGCCGGGCAGTGCTTCGAGCATGGAGTCGAGGGCGCGGTCGAACACCATCAGTTCGTGCAGACGCTCGAACGTGTGCGTTTCGGCCAGAAAGTGATGGGGGTCCGTGTCGTGATGACGAATCAAGCCGAGCAGCGTCGCGCCATATCGTCGCCAGTACTCCATTCGCAATGCGTTCGCGGCAGCCTGGTCGAGTGACAGGTGGCGCGCGAGATAGGCCGTCATGCTGCGGTTGATGTGCGGAAAGATGTGAGCGCTGGCGTTGTGCAAGGTGTTGTCGAGATCGAACAGCCAGGTTCTCCCGGAGTGGTCCAGGCGTGTCGGGCGAGGAGAGGGTTTAGGCATGGGCAGGTTCAGGTGCGACGGAACGGGTGAAAGTGGACTACCGAACGACCGTCCGGGGTCGTCGTCGGGGTGGCTTTCCAGGCGTGGCCCTGAATGACTTCGAAGCGCATCGGGAAACGGCCGTCGCCCTCCCGGGTGAGTTCGAGATGCCGCAGCATGTCGTCCCAGCGGCGCCGGCCGAACAGGCCGCGGCATCGCGTTGCGCTTGCGTTGTTGCAGCCCGAGCGCCGCAGGTCGTCGAACAGGTCACGTGCGCTGGTGTAGCGAATGGTGATCATCTCCATGTCCATTACAGGGTCGGAAAATCCCGCGCGAACCAGCGCATCGCCAAGGTCGTGCATGTCGATGAAGTGATGCACGTGCGCGGCCGACGCATCGCCAAAGGCTTGGCGTAGCTCTTGCAATGTATCCGGGCCGAGCGTCGAGAACATCAGCAGGCCCCCGGGCTCCAGAACGCGATGGACTTCAGCAAAGGCGGGCGCGGGATCGTCGAGCCAGTTCAGCATCAGATTCGACCAGATGAGCGAAGTGCTCCCGTTCGCAATCGGCAGTGCGTTGGCGTCGGCCGCGATGCGCGCTGTTTCAGGCTGGTGACTTCGATTGAACAGCGCGCCCAGGATGGGGCCAATGCCGTTTCCGCTCCTCGCGGTGGCAAGAGCACTCGAAACGGCTCGGAATTTTCTTGAGAGCCGTCGCCGCCAGTCGGAACGACGAACTTGTGCGGGACCCGGAAGCGCAAAGTCGATACCGGTCACCGGGATGCCCGGAAAGCGTTCACCAAGCCGGAGCAGGTCGGTCCCGGTGCCGCAGCCCAGATCAATGATGCGCTTCGGGTCGAGCCGGATATAGTCCAGACGTTCGTCCATGCGGGCCGCGATTTCACGGGAGAGGGTCGCAACCTGGTCAGCAGTGGCAAGTGCTGTGCGAAAGCGGCGGCGCACGAGTCTGCGGTCGAGGTTGAAGCGTGGCTGGTCGCTGATGGCGCCGGCCGCGGGGCGAGGCAATCCATTCGTCGTGGAAGGCATCGACGATGGAGTGGCCGCGTTGGCAGGAGATGGCGTCAATGGCCGATGGTTTGCGTCGGGCCGGTTGGAGTTGTCGTTCATGTTGACGTTCGAGTTGATGCCAATGTAATGTATTTCGGGCTGAGAGGGTCTGATCGGTCGCCGTCGCTCGGGGGTGGCGCATGGTTGAACATTCGGAGGATGCTTGTCAAATCGGCGTTTCGGAAGTGCGCAAGGTGAGAGAACAGAGGGCGCGACCTTCGGTCAACGGATGCTGGACCGCCTGTTTCCTCGCGCCTGCTTTGCGTGCGGGCAGCCGTCCGATCGCTCCTTGTTGTGTCCCGCTTGTGCCGGCGACTGGCCGCTGCTCGGCTCGTCGGCCTGCCCGGTTTGTGCGGAGCCGATGCCTGAGTCGCGAATCTGCGGCCGCTGCCTTGCCCGCAGGCCGGCGTTCGATTCGACGTACGCCTTGTTCGTGTATGCGTTTCCGGTTGATCGAATGGTGCAGGCGGTGAAGTACCGCGGCAAGCTCGGCATCGCCCGTGAGTTGGGGCAAATGCTGGCGGACAGCCTGATTGCCGTCTGCCCTGACGCAGCGGCCCGCTGGGACCATATCGTGCCCATGCCCTTGCACCGCACCCGGCTGCGTCAGCGCGGCTTCAATCAGGCGGTCGAGCTGGCGCGCCCCGTGGCCGCAGCGCTGCGGATTCCGCTGGCTCTCGATCAGGTGCGACGCATCGTCGCCACGGCGTCTCAGACCGACTTGCCTTTGGCGGACAGACAGGCGAACATGCGCGGTGCGTTTAGCTGTGCCGGTGATGTGGCCGGACGCTCCATTCTGTTGCTCGATGACGTGATGACCACCGGCGCATCCCTTGACGCCCTCGCGACCGAACTCAGGCGGCAGGGTGCGCGCACCGTCGACAATGCGGTACTTGCTCGAACCTTCTCCCCAGGTCATCATGTTTAACATCATTCTTTTCCAGCCGGAGATTCCGCCGAATACGGGTAATGTCATCCGCCTCGCTGCGAACACGGGAATTCGTCTGCACCTCATCCGGCCGCTCGGTTTCGACCTGAGTGACCGCCAACTGGCCCGCGCGGGACTCGATTATCATGATCTCGCGCGAGTGACGATTCACGACAATCTCGAGGCATGCGTTGCTGTGCTCGATCGTGCGCGCCTGTTTGCTTTCAGTACGCGCGCATCGCGCCGCTACACGGAGGAGGCGTTTCACCCAGGTGACAGCTTTCTGTTCGGCCCCGAAACGCGTGGCCTGCCGTCCGCGGTGCTGGAGGATCTGCCCGAAGAGCAGCGTCTGCGCTTGCCGATGCGTCCCTCGAACCGCAGCATGAATCTCGGCAATTCGGTCGCGGTGGTGGTGTTCGAGGCTTGGCGACAGAACGGTTTCGAGGGAGGCGTGTAGTCGCCTCGAGGGTGTGGCGACACCGCCGGGGCCGTCGACTCCCTGACGGTGAGGGTTACTCGTGTCGGGGTTCGCGCGACAAGAGCAGTTCGACCGCGTCGCGAGGCCCGATTCGGTCGCTGTGCAGGAGCGCATCGATGGCTTCGGTGATCGGCATTTCGACGCCGTGGCGGCTTGCCAGCCGAAGCGCGGCACGCGCCGTGGGAACGCCTTCTGCAACGTGACCGAGGTCGCGAAGAATGTCGGCCAGGGTCTTGCCCCCGGCAAGGGCGAGCCCAACGCGTCGATTGCGCGAGAGGTCGCCGGTGCAGGTCAGCAGCAGGTCACCCATGCCCGACAAGCCCATCAGGGTTTCGCGCTGTGCGCCCAGCGCGACGCCCAGCCGGGTGATCTCGGCGAGGCCGCGGGTGATCAGCGCGGCCCGCGCGTTGAAGCCGAAGCCCATGCCGTCCGATACGCCGGCAGCGATGGCGATCACGTTCTTCAGGCCACCGCCGATTTCGGCTCCGACCAGATCGGTATTGGCGTAAATCCGAAAGCGCGGCTGGTGCAGCACTTGCACCCACTGGCGCGCAAAGGCTGCATCGGCCGAGGCGAGGGTGACCGCAGTGGGCATGCCAAGGCCCACCTCGGCAGCGAAACTGGGGCCGGTGAGTACCCCGCATGGGGTTTGCGCGCCGATCTCGTCGAGTACGATCTCGTGCGGCAGCCTGCCCGATTCGGTTTCGAGCCCCTTGCAAGCCCACAGCAGCGGGGTTCCGGGAGCGAGCTCATTGATTCGGCGCACGGTCTCGCGCAAGCCGGCAAGCGGCGTGGCGATGATGTGGAGGTCGGCATCCCTGGCGGCGTCTGCAAAGGCGTCGGTCAGTGCCAGACCGGCAGGGAAGGGGGCGTCCGGCAGGTAGCGGGTATTGCGGCCGGCCGCGCGCATCTGTGCAACCGCCTGTCCATCGCGGGACCACAGGCAAACGGAGTGGGCCTTGCCGAAGGCAATCGCGAGTGCCGTTCCCCATGCCCCGGCACCGTACACCGCGATCCGCATCAGTGGCCCCACACCTCGGTGATGCGCACGAAACCGCGCTTGCCGTCCTGGTGGCGGACTTCCGCCCACCCTCCGCTGGGTGGTGAGGCAAGTTCAAGCACCACGTCGCGCGCGGCCTCGAACACCACGGCGGCGCCCGGATCGGGTGCCTGGCGGACAACGGCGCTGTCCGAGGTGACCATCAGGGTTCGTTGCTGGCGCAGGGCGCCACGCTCGACCCAGGTGATGGCGCCGCCCGGCTCGCGAACCCGGATCCAGTCACCCTGCTCGACGAGCACCTCCACGGGGGTGCCCCGGGCAATGATGAAGACTTTGCGTCCCTCGCTGCTCGGTGCGTCATAGAGGATCGCGGTCGAGGCGACCGAGCGGTACTCGATCGCGGCGGCGGACAGGGGAAGGGACAGGGTCAGCGCCACTGCACCGGCGCGGAGCGCGGTGATCATGCCGAACCTCACTGGATCTTGATTTCACCGCCACCGTTGGCGGCGTCGGGTTGCTGTTGCTGCTGTTTCTGGGCCTGATACAAGGCTTCGAAGTTGACCGGGGCCAGGATGACCGGCTGGAAGCCCGCGCGGGTGACGGCGTCGGATACGGATTCGCGCGCATACGGGAACAGGATGTTGGGGCAACCGATCATCAGCACCGGTTCCATTTCGTTCTGCGGCACGTTGCGGATCTGGAAAATTCCCGACTGGGCGACCTCGACCAGAAACAGGGTCTTGTCGTTGTTGATCTTGGCGGAAACGTTCACGGTCAGCGTAACCTCGAAGACACCGTCTTCGACCGGAGAGCCTTCGGTGCGCAACTGCACGTTGATCTGCGGGTTTTCACGCTCCAGGAACACCTTGGGCGCGTTGGGGACTTCGAGGGACAAGTCCTTGACATAGATTTTCTCGATCGAGAAGACGGGTTGCGTTTGTTCGGTCATTGCTCGTCAGGCCTGGTATGTGATGTTCGGATTGAATGGTCGCGCTCAGGGATTGAGCAGCGAGTCGAGTCTGCCGGCGCGCTCGAGATCGTAGAGCTCGTCACAGCCGCCAACATGGTAATCGCCAATGAAGATCTGGGGAACCGTGCGGCGTCCAGTCAGGTTCATCATTGTATCGCGCTGGGCCGGGTCGAGGTCGATGCGGATTTTCTCGATGGCGCTGACGCCCTTGCGCTGCAACAGTTGCTCGGCGCGCACGCAGTAGGGGCAAACCGCGGTGGAGTACATGCGGATGTGAGGAGTGTTCATTTTGCCTTCTCTTTCTTCTTGCCGCGGCTGACCGGTTGGCCGACCTTTTCCCATTCGAGCATGCCGCCGCGCAGGTTGAACAGTTTCTCGAAGCCTTCCTTTCTGAGCTTTGCCAGCGCGCCCCCGGAGCGCATGCCGCTCGCGCAGTAGAGGATCAGCGGGCGGCTCTTGAATTTCTCCAGTTCCGGAGTGCGGCGCTGCAGGTCGGACAGCGGAATGTTGCGCGCGTTGGGGATATGCCCCTGCGAGAACTCACCGACGTCGCGCACATCCACGACCACCGCGTCCTCGCGGTTGATCAGCATCGTGGCTTCGACGGGGGAGAGTTGTGAGTTGTCGCCGCGCGAGCGAATGAGGTCGACGAGCAGCCAGGCGCCGGTGACGGCGGCCAGGGCGGCCCAGATCCAGTTTTGCAGCAGAAATTCCACGAAAGCTTGCTCCGTATGGTTTCGGGGGTCGGGGGGGGCGGTAGATCCTAGGGGGTGCGGCCGCTGTCAGCGGGGATGCCGCAGAATACCTCACGCATCAGGACGATGAGTTGCAGCGTGCGCTGATCGCCGACCCGATAGTACACGCGATTGGCGTCCTTTCGTGTCTGCAGCACGCCCTTGTCGCGCAGGATCGCGAGGTGCTGGGAAATGTTGCTCTGCGACGTGCCGACCGCGTCGACGATGTCCTGGACGCAGATTTCGCCATCACCAAGTACGCACAGGATCTTGAGGCGCAAGGGGTGAGCGATGGCCTTCAGTGCCCGCGCGGCGGTTTCGATGTGTTCGTGTTTGTCGATCAGGTCGACGATCGGATTGTGACTCACTGGGGGTACCTGTCAACTCGCCTTGCACTCGATGTGCCGGGAGGCGCATTTTACCTGTTGAATCGCCCTCGGGGCATTCGGGGGCAAATGACTAGTATAAAATATCGCGTCCGTTGGAGTGCGAAGTTTCGGTCGCAGCTCCAATTCGTCTGTCCGGCCACCGGCCGGTGCGTGTTCAACCGTCATTCTGGAATCTCATGTACAAGATTGTTCTGCTGCGCCATGGCGAATCGACCTGGAACAAGGAAAATCGCTTCACCGGATGGACCGACGTCGATCTCACCGAACAGGGGGTCGAAGAGGCGCGCCGCGCCGGACGGCTGCTGAAGGATAAGGGCTTTGCGTTCGATGTCGCCTTCACCTCCGTGCTCAAGCGTGCGAACAAGACCCTCAACATCGTGCTCGAGGAGCTGGATCAGCTGTGGCTGCCGGTTGAGCATTCGTGGCGCCTCAATGAGCGTCACTACGGTGGCCTGCAGGGGCTGAACAAGGCTGAAACCGCTGCCAAATATGGTGATGACCAAGTTCTGGTCTGGCGTCGCTCCTATGACACGCCGCCGCCGCCGTTGTCCGACAGGCAGGCCGACGAGGACGCGCGTGATCCGCGTTACGCGGCGCTGCCGCGGGCACACTTTCCTCGTACCGAATGTCTCAAGGATACGGTTGCCCGGTTCGTTCCGTACTGGGAAACCCGGATCGTGCCGGAGATCCTTGCTGGCAAGCGGGTCCTGATCGCGGCTCATGGCAACAGCCTGAGAGCCCTCATCAAGTACCTCGACGGCATCTCCGACGACGAGATCGTTGGCTTGAACATTCCGACCGCGCAGCCGCTGGTGTATGAACTCGACGCCGATCTGCGGCCGATTCGCAGCCAGTATCTCGCCGATGAGGCGACGATTCGTGCGGCCGAGGCGGCGGTGGCTGGGCAGGGGCGGGCGGCAGGCTGAGGCAGGGCGGAAGCGGGTGCGTGATGGGCATGCGTGATCGTATGCGCCGCGCCCTGCGGGCGCTGCTGTGGTTGGGGTGCTTCGTGGCGGCGGGTGTCGCCGCTGGCGCCCATGCTCAGTCCTCGGCCGAACTCGCGGCGCGTCGCGCCGAGCTGGATGACCTCCAGCGTCGCCTGGCTGAGATCGATGCGGTGATCGAGCGTACCGAGTCCTCGCGCAGCCAGGCGTCACGGCAGGTGGCGGGCGCGGAACGGGCAGTGTCGGAAGCGGCCCGTGCGTTGCGTGAGACCGAAACTGCCCTCGAGGAGACCGATGCCGAACGCGTCGCCCTGGAGCGTGTTCTGGAGGAGGTCGAGGCCCGCATCGCTTCGCGCGAGCAGGAACTTGCTGGCTGGCTGCGGCGCCATTATGTTCATGGTGGCAGTGGTGTCGCGCCCTTGCTCTCCGCGCTCGACCCGAACCAGCTCGCGCGGGACGTCCGTTACCTGGAATACTTGGGGAGGGCGCGGCTGGAGGTGATCGAGTCGCTGCGCGGTGATCAACGGGCGCGATCTTCGCTGATGGACTCCGTCGCGGCGCGGCGCGACGAACTCGTGGCCCTGCGGGAGGCGCAGCAGAACCGGCGCGAGGCACTGGAGAAGACGCTGGCTGCGAGGAGTCGCGCGCTGACCGAGCTTGAAGCCCAGTTGCGGGGGCAGCGACACGAGGCGGACGGGCTGCGCGACAGCGAACAACGTCTAGCCGGGGTGATCGAGGTCCTGATCCGTCAGACCGCGGAGCGGGAACGCGAGGAGCGCATGCGGCGAGAGCGGCAGGCGTCCCAGCGGACGCCTCCGTCTCCGGCGCCAGTGGCGGTGGTGCCACGAGTTGTTCCGCCCGAACCGGTCCCGCGCTCAGCGAGTGGGCGGGTGGCTCGGCCATCGCAGGCCGGAAGTGAAGGGCTGGCGGGTCCGACGCCGACCGGTGTCAGCTTCGCACAATTGCGCGGCAAGGTGGGATTTCCCGTGCGTGGCGAACTTGCATCGCGTTTCGGTGCTCCAAGGGCGGAAGGAGGTACCCGCTGGCGGGGAATCTTCATTCGTGCCAATGGCGGTGAGGAGGTATTGGCAGTGGCGTCCGGCGAAGTGGTGTTTTCCGACTGGCTGCGGGGCTATGGCAATCTGATCATTCTGGATCATGGCGAGGATTACCTCACGATCTACGGCAACAACGATGTCTTGTTCCGACGTGTCGGCGAGCGGATCGGGGGGGGCGTGCCGATTGCCAGCGTCGGCTCGAGCGGAGGTGAGCGGGAATCGGGTTTATACTTCGAGATCCGGCACAAGGGAGAACCGGTCGATCCCCTGCAATGGATTCGTGCCAGATGAATATCCGGTGTGGCACCGCCGGTAAGCGCTAGAGAGGATGAACGTGATGCGCAACAAGCTTCAAAAACTGAGCCTGGTCCTGACCGGCGTGCTGGCTGGCGTGCTGATCAGCCTGAATTTTTCGGCGAGCGCCGACCGTTCGGCGCTCGCGCCGTTGCCGGTCGAGGAATTGCGTGCGTTTGCCGATGTGTTCAATGCGATCAAGCAGGGCTACGTCGAGCCGGTCGAGGATCGCGAGCTGATCAATCACGCGATCAGCGGCATGCTGAGCGGGCTGGATCCGCATTCGGCGTATCTCGATGCCGATGCATTCAAGGATTTGCGTGAGGGCACGCAGGGTGAGTTCGGTGGTCTTGGCATCGAGGTCGGAATGGAGGACGGCTTTGTCAAGGTGGTTTCCCCGATCGAGGATACGCCGGCGTTTCGCGCCGGCGTGCTCGCCGGTGACCTGATCATCAAGCTGGACGACACTCCGGTCAAGGGCATGAGTCTGAGCGACGCGGTAAAGCGCATGCGGGGGCGTCCCAATACCAGCATCACGCTCACCATCATGCGCGAGGGTGAAACGGGGCCGCTCGAGGTGCGCATCACACGCGAGATCATTCGTGTGCAGAGCGTGCGTTCGCGCATCGTCGAACCCGGTTTCGGTTATTTGCGCGTCGCCCAGTTTCAGGAAAACACTGCCGAGTCCGTGGTCGATCATCTCAATCGTCTGATGACCGACGGCCCGCTCGATGGGTTGGTGCTCGATCTGCGCAATGATCCGGGCGGTCTGCTGCATGGTGCGGTTGGCGTTTCTGCCGCCTTCCTGCCGCGTGACACCCTGGTGGTGTCGACCGATGGTCGCGCTCCAGACGCGCGTCGCGAGTATCGCACGGTCCCGGAGGACTATCTGCGCGGCCGCCGTGGTGACTTCATTCGTCAGCTGCCGCCCGAAGCGCGCGACGTTCCGATGGTGGTGCTGGTGAACGCCGGCTCCGCGTCCGCGAGCGAGATCGTCGCTGGCGCCCTGCAGGATCACGGCCGTGCGGTCGTGCTGGGGACGCAGACCTTTGGCAAGGGCTCGGTGCAGACCATTCTGCCGATCAACAACGACAGTGCGATCAAGCTGACCACTGCGCGGTATTACACGCCGAGCGGTCGATCGATCCAGGCGAAGGGCATCGAGCCTGACTTCGTCGTCGAAGAGTCGGAAAATGGGTCTGCGCGGCGTTTGCGCGAGGCCGATCTGCTGGGGCATCTGGGCAATGGCGGAGAGCAGGATGTCGCGACCGAAGCCGAGCCCGACCAGGCGATCGAGGAGGATGGCGTGCAACGCAGCCCGGCACCCCGCTTCGAACTTGGTGGCGAGGACGATTACCAGCTTGCCAAGGCGATCAAGCTTCTCAAGGGCGAAGAGATCGTCCAGAATACGCAGTAAGGGAGAAGGCGAACGGGGGAAGGTCGATGCGTCGGGAAACCGCCTACAAGCTGGCGGGCAGAAATCACGAGCACCCGGTGACGGGTGCCGGGTTGATCAAGCAGCGTGAGATCCGCTTTGCCTCGTTTCCGCCCGATCAACTGCCGCAGGCGCTGGCGTCGCTGCGCATGCTGCGTGGTGTGGTGGTGTCCGTCGGGGATCGACCACGCAGCCTCACCGTGCGCTACTCGGTTCTTGACTACTCCCTTGAAATCCTTGAGGATGCCCTGCGCGAGGCGGGCTTCCATCTCGACAATTCGCTTTACTCCAGGCTGGTTCGTGCGCTGGTCTATTTCTGTGAGGAAACCCAGCGCCACAACCTGGAATCGCCCGAGCGCCTGATCAAGAAATCCAACGAGGTCTACGTCAAGGTGTATGACCAGCATCCGCATGGCGATCATGACGATACGCCGCTGGAACTGCGTGACTACAAGTGAAGTGCGGACCTGAATGCGTGCATCGGGGCTTTGAGCCGGTGAGCGCCGCCTTCATCATGTTTGTTCCCGCACTCTGTCGGCTCCGAGTTATCCGAAAAGAGTCGTATCAAGATGAATGACGATCAACTCCTTCGCTACAGTCGCCACATTCTGCTGCCGGAGATCGGGGTAGAGGGCCAGGAGGCGATGCTGCGGGCGCGCATCCTGATCGTCGGAGCCGGTGGCCTGGGATCTCCTGCTGCCATGTATCTTGCCGCTGCCGGTGTTGGTACGTTGGTGTTGTGTGACGACGATACGGTGGATCTGACCAACCTTCAGCGACAGATTCTGCATTCGGCTGATGGTGTGGGCCGACTCAAGGTTGATTCCGGAAGCGCCACGTTGCACCGGCTGAACCCGGAGACGCGCATCGTGCGCGTGGCCGAGCGGTTGCAGGGCGCGCGCCTGGACGAAGAGGTCGCAGCCGCAGATGTGGTGCTGGACTGTTCCGATAACTTCGCGACCCGTCACGCCATCAACCGGGCTTGTGTGCGTCATCGCAAACCTTTGGTCTCGGGCGCTGCGATTCGCTTCGACGGCCAGGTTTCGGTGTTTGATCTGCGTGACGAGGACAGCCCCTGCTACCACTGCCTCTTTCCCGAAGGGCAGGATCTAGAAGAGGTCCGTTGCGCGGTCATGGGCGTGTTCGCTCCTCTGACGGGCATCATCGGTACGACTCAGGCCGCGGAAGCACTGAAACTGATCGTGGGCTGTGGAATGACACTGGACGGGCGGTTGTTGCTGCTCGATGGGCTGGCCATGGAGTGGCGGAGCATTGCACTCGGACGTGACCCGGGGTGTACGGTGTGCGGCAGTCTTCAGCCGATGGCCGGATAATCGACTCCGGCGATGATCCGCAGGTCCGGACCGACGCTGCGTACGTCGCGAATCTTGAGGCGAACGGCCTGTTCGAGAGCGTTCAGGGGGCTGAGATTGAATAGCCCCTGTGCCTGATCACCGACGAGCATCGGGGCGAGGTAGAGCAGCAACTCGTCCGCGCATCGTTCCCGCAGCAGTGAGCCGTTGAGCTTGAAGCCTGCCTCGACATGGATCTCATTGCACTCTCGCAGGGCCAGTTCGCGAAACAGCCCGGGCAGGTCTACTTTGCCAGCGGTATTGGGCAGACAGAGAATCTCGATGCCGCGATCACGCAGCGGTGCCGCACGTCCGGGGTCGTCGCTGGCGGTCACGACCAGGCAGCGGCCGTCGTGCAGGATTCTGGCGTTTGGAGAAACTTCCAGCCGGGGATCGATCAGGATCTTCAGTGGTTGCCGTGAGCATTCGACGTCACGCACGTTCAGCTGAGGATCGTCCTCCCTTACCGTGCCGATGCCCGTCAGTACGGCGCAGGCACGTGCCCGCCAGCGGTGACCGTCGCGCCGTGCCGCCGTGCCGGTAATCCACTGGCTGACGCCATTTTCGAGCGCGGTCTTGCCGTCCAGGGTACTGGCGGCCTTGAGCCTGACCCAGGGCAGGCCACGGCTCATGCGCGAGATGAAGCCCACATTGAGTGCTTGCGCGCGCTCTTCGAGCAGACCCACCCGAGTCCGAATGCCGGCCGCACGCAAACGTGCGATGCCTTCACCGCCAACTCTGGGGTTGGGGTCGATCATGGCGATGACGACCTCAGCGACCCCCGCGGCGATCAAGGCATCGGCACAGGGGGGGGTGCGCCCGAAATGGGAGCAGGGTTCAAGCGTGACGTACGCCGTTGCGCCACGAGCGTCGGCTCCCGCGCGGGCGAGCGCCATCGCTTCGGCATGAGGCTCGCCCGCGCGCATGTGCCAGCCTTCTCCCACCGTTCGACCGTCGCGAATGATCACGCACCCTACTCGCGGGTTGGGAGTGGTCGAATTCAGCCCGCGTTCGGCGAGAACGAGCGCTCGCGCCATGGTGGCATGATCAAGTGCCGAAAAGGTCATCTTCGGGAGGCGTTGACTTTGGTTTGTTTGGAGAGCGCTTGCGTGGTCGCGTCTGCAATTCCCGAATGACCTCCGAAAACTCGTCTACGTCGGCGAAGTTGCGATAAACGGAGGCGAAACGGATGTAGGCGACCTTGTCCAGGTTCTTGAGCTCGCGCATGACGAGTTCGCCGAGGCGTTCACTGGGAATTTCGGCTTCGCCGAGCGAAAGCAGCCGGGATTCGATGCGGGTGATTGCGGCCTCTACGTCCTCGAGCGCCACGGGGCGCTTGCGCAGTGCAAGCTTCAGGCTTGCAGCGAGTTTGGCGTGGTCGAACTCGGTGCGGTTGCCGTTGCGTTTGACCACGTGCGGCATCTTCAGGTCGATGCGCTCATAGGTCGTGAAACGCTTGTCGCAGGCCGGACAGCGTCGCCGGCGGCGGACGACGTCACCCTCTTCGTTCTCACGGGTATCGGTGACCTGCGTGTTCGGGTCGCCGCAAAATGGGCATTTCATTGGTTTTCGGGGCGTTTGCCCAGGATGACGGGGGGGCTGGCCGCAACCTGGTGACCGGGGTTTGCAAGAAACCCCAGGTGATCGCGCGAGCACGGGTCGTTGCGGCGTGCGGCGTGATCAGCGAAACCTGGCGCCGGCCGGTGCGTCATGCAGCGGCCGACGGGGACGAGAACAGTCTCGTCGAACTCAGCCATAGACCGGGAAGCGCGCGCAGAGCGCGGCGACCTTGGCGCGGACCTGATCGATGACCGCTTCGTCCTGCGGTGCGTCGAGTACGTCGGCGATCAGGTGGGCCACCTGTTCGGCCTCGATTTCGGTAAAACCGCGCGTGGTCATGGCTGGCGAGCCGAGGCGGATGCCGGAGGTGACGAAGGGTTTTTCCGGATCGTTGGGGATCGCATTCTTGTTGACCGTGATGTGGGCCTTGCCAAGTACCGCCTCTGCTTCCTTGCCGGTGATGTTCTTTGCCCGCAGGTCGACCAGGAACACGTGGCTTTCGGTGCGCCCGGAGACGATGCGCAGACCGCGTTCCTCGGACAGCACCTTGGCCATCACGCGGGCATTGGCGATGACCTGTTCCTGATAGGCGCGGAACCCGGGGGTTGCCGCTTCCTTGAAGGCCACGGCCTTGGCCGCAATGACGTGCATCAGCGGACCACCCTGAAGTCCCGGGAAGATCGCCGAGTTGATTGCCTTTTCGTGTTCGGCCTTCATCAGTATGATGCCACCGCGCGGGCCGCGCAGCGTCTTGTGGGTGGTCGAGGTGACGACGTCGGCGTGGGGTACCGGGTTGGGGTAGTAGCCCGCGGCGATCAGGCCTGCATAGTGGGCCATGTCGACCCAGAAGATGGCACCGACTTCCTTCGCGATCTTCGCGAAGCGTTCGAAATCGATCCGCAGCGAATAGGCCGAGGCACCGGCGATGATGATGCGCGGCTTGTGCTCGCGGGCGAGCGCTTCCATGGCTGTGTAGTCGATCTCTTCGTTTGCATCGAGACCGTAAGCGACGACGTTGAACCACTTGCCCGACATGTTGAGCGGCATGCCGTGGGTGAGGTGGCCGCCTTCGGCGAGGCTCATGCCCATGATGGTGTCGCCGGGTTTGGCGAACGCCATCAGTACTGCCTGGTTGGCCTGGGAGCCGGAATTGGGCTGCACATTGGCCGCTTCTGCGCCAAACAGGGTCTTGATGCGCTCGATGGCCAGCTGTTCGGCCACGTCCACATGCTCACAGCCACCATAGTAACGCTTGCCCGGATAGCCTTCCGCGTACTTGTTGGTCAGTTGGGAGCCCTGAGCTTCCATGACGGCGTGGGAGACGTAATTTTCCGAGGCGATCAGTTCGATGTGATCTTCCTGGCGGCGGTTTTCAGCCGTGATCGTGGCCCAGAGTTCGGGATCGACCTTGGCGAGGGTGTCTTGCGAAGAGAACATGAGACGGTCTCGAAGCGTTGAAGTAAAAGCGGAATTCTAGCATGTCCACGGGCATTGCAAGACGTATGCTCAGGTGTTCGGCAGTTCGTCCAACGTGTTCCCGAGGTGTTGCTGAGTGGCCCATTCGAGCATTCGCCACTGCTCTCCGTCGTGAATGATGCGATTGATGGCGGCGTTCGGAATCGGGAAGTTGCGCGGTGCCTCCAGAGCCAGGCCGGCCGCGATGCGATGCGCGATGTCGAGAACCCCGCCGTGGGTGACAAGCAGGACCTGTTCGCCGCGATGGCGTTCGCGCAATGTTTCCAGCAGCGCGGCAACGCGTTGATGAAGCTGTGTCAGGCTCTCGCCATTGCCTGGCAGCACGAATGCCGGATCTCGCGCGCGAAAGCGTTGCCAGGCGTCGGGATGGCGCACGCGCGCCTCGTCGTGGGTGAGCCCCTGAAAGACTCCGTAGTGTCGCTCGCGCAGTGCAGGCGTCGCCGAAGGGGGCGGGTGGCCGGTGTCGGCGATGGCGGTCGCGGTCTGTTGGGCTCGGGCCAGGTCGCTGGTGTAGATCGCCGTGAAGCGTTCGGCGCGCAAGGCGTCCGCGGTCGCGGTGGCCTGTGCCCGCCCGGTGGCGTTTAGCGGAATGTCGAGATGGCCTTGCAGGCGACGATGGGTGTTCCACTGGGTTTCGCCATGGCGAACAAGGCAGATTCGAGTCATCTGGTCGGTCATGATGTCTTGCGGAGCGCGGGGTTCGGTGCCGGTGGTCGGCGCATGCTGTTGGTTTCTTGGTGTTTTCCCTGATGGAAGAGTGCTGCGGAATCACGCACCCTTCACCCTTCCGTGCGTCGCTGGAGAAGAAACTGCCGTGTCCCTCGTGTCCTTCGTGTCACCTCCGGGACCGGTCGTTCCGCGGTCGCTCGGTGATTCCGTAAGAGCGTTCCTGGGAAGCGGTCAATGCCGTTGCGGCACCGGAGTGGCAAGAAAGCGTGAGGCGGCTCGGTGTTTTCTTGAGAGCGAGACAATCTAGGCTAGAATCCGCCGTTTGGCAAACTGGGCAACAAGTCGGGTGTCCGGCGTAGCATCCCTGATCCGGGGCGCGCGCGACACGCGGCCAAGGAGAGGGCTGTGTTGAAGATTCTCGCGTACCTGATGCGCGCGATCAACATGCTGAACAAGATCGTCGGCAACGTGGTGGCCACGTTTGCGCTGGCAATCGTTCTGGTGTGTTTTGCGGTGGTGGTCGAACGCTACCTGTTTTCGACCACACGATTGTGGATGCAGGACCTGTACGTATGGCTCAATGGTGCGATGTTCACTGCGGTTGCCGGGTATGCCTTGTTCCGCAACCAGCACGTGAGGGTGGACATCTTCTATCGACCCGCGTCGAACCGGCGCAAGGCGTTTGCCGACCTGATCGGTGTGTGCGTGTTCCTGTTGCCGTTCATGTATGTCGTGACCACTTATAGCCTGCCCTATGTCCAACGCTCATGGCGATTCATGGAGGGGTCTGCCAACATCGGTGGCATGCCGGGTCTCTACATTCTCAAGAGTTTCCTGCTGGTGTTTACAGCCCTCGTCGCGCTGCAGGGCGTGGCGATGTTGATTCGTTCGGTGCTCATCCTCGCCAACCGCGAGGATCTCGTGCCAGCCGACTACCGTTACCAATACGACAAGGAGTAAGCGGGGATGGATCCGGTTCTTGTTGGTGAGATCCTCGCCGGCCTGATGTTCTTTGGCGTGATCGGAATGCTGATGCTCGGTTTTCCGGTCGCATTCACGCTCGCGGGCACCTCGTTGCTGTTCGCACTGGTGGGCTATCACCTGGAGGTGTTCGACCCCTCTAACTTCGGCGCGCTGGCAGGGCGTTACGTCGGCTACATGACCAATGAAGTGCTGGTCGCCGTGCCTTTGTTCATCTTCATGGGGGTGATGCTCGAGCGTTCCAAGATCGCCGAGCAGTTGCTGCTGACGATGGGCAAACTGTTCGGCAGTCTGCGTGGTGGACTGGGCTTCTCGGTGATCATCGTCGGTGCTTTGCTGGCTGCTTCGACCGGGGTGGTTGGGGCCACGGTTGTCACCATGGGTCTGATCTCGCTGCCGGCGATGATGCGTGCGGGCTATGACCCCAAGCTCGCCACTGGTGTGATCTGTGCCTCTGGGACGCTGGGGCAGATCATCCCTCCGTCCACCGTACTGATCTTCATGGGCGACATGCTCGGTGGCATCAATGCCCAGGTGCAGATGGCGCAGGGTAATTTCGCGCCGACCCCGGTTTCGGTGGGTGATCTGTTCGCGGGCGCGTTTCTGCCTGGCCTGATGCTGGTCGTGCTGTATCTCATGTGGGTCGCGTACAAGGCGGTTTTCGATCCTCAGTCCTGCCCGGCAACGCCCGTGCCGGAAGAGGAGAAGCGTGGTTTGTGGAAGGAGGTGCTGGTTGCGCTGGTGCCGCCGCTGCTCCTCATCATCGCCGTGCTCGGGTCGATTCTCGGTGGCATCGCGACGCCGACCGAAGCGGCATCGGTCGGTGCGGTGGGCGCCATCGTGCTCGCCGCGCTGCGCTGGCGCCTGAATTTCTCGGTGCTGCGCGAGGCGATGATCCAGACCGCCACCATCACGTCGATGATCTTCATCATCCTGTTTGGCGCGTCGGTGTTCGCACTGGTGTTCCGGCAGATGGGCGGCGACAACCTGGTCAACGAGTTTCTGTCGGCGATGCCGGGGGGCGCCATTGGCGCGATGATCGTGGTGATGCTGATCATGTTCGTGCTCGGTTTCATCCTCGATACCTTCGAGATCATCTTCATCGTGCTGCCGATCACGGCGCCGATTCTGTTGATGCTCGGTCTTGACCCGATCTGGGTGGGGGTGATGATCGGGGTCAATCTGCAGACGAGCTTCCTGACGCCACCTTTTGGATTCTCGTTGTTCTATCTCAGGGGGGTTGCGCCGAACAGTATCTCGACAGCGATGATTTATCGCGGTGTGATTCCGTTCGTCGCGCTGCAGATCTTTGCCATCGCGCTGCTGTTCATCTTCCCCGGAGTGGTGACCTGGTTGCCCAGCGTGTTGCGCTGATGTACGACGATCCAGGAGCCTTGGGCTCCGGGTGCAAAAAAGCCGGAGATTGCTCTCCGGCTTTTTTTGTTTTTGGAGACCGGTGACCGGCCTCGGGTGCTGAGGAGTCAGCTGATCTGGAAATACTTTTCGCGTGCGGCAAGAAAACCGGCGTCGGTGCCCTCGGTGCGCGAACGCAAAACGTTCAGCGACTCGATGAAGCTCTCAGCAGTTTTCTTGGTCAGCGCGTCGCCGCCTTCGCGGATCTCGGTCAGCAGCTCCGCGGAGGCGCGGGCGCCGGCTTCCAGGATGCTGTCCGGGAAATCGGAGTGTGTGATCACGCCGTGGTTGTTTCTCAGTGTGGCAAGTGCGCGCGGATCGTTGGCGTAGAAGTCGGAGGCAACCTGATCGTACTCGGCCTGGCAGACATCGCGCACGATGGCCTGGATGTTGGCCGGCAGGGCCTGGAACTTGGCCTTGTCAACGACCAGCTCGGTGGCCAGACCTGGTTCGATGAAGCTCGAAGTGTAGTAGTGCTTGCGGACCTGGTGAAAGCCCAGTGCAAGATCATTGTACGGGCCAACGAACTCGGCCGCGTCCAGTGCGCCGGACTGCAGCGCCTGGAAGATTTCGCCACCGGCGAGGTTGGTCACCGAAGCGCCCATCTTCTGCCACACCTGGCCACCGAGGCCGGGGGTGCGGAAGCGCATGCCCTGGATGTCTTCGATGCCCTTGAGCTCGTTCTGGAACCAGCCGCCGGCCTGGGTGCCGGTGTCGCCGGAAAGGAAGCCCTGCAGGCCGAACTGGTCGTAGATCTCGTCCCAGATCTCCTGGCCTCCCATGAAACGAACCCATGCGGCGAGTTCGCGGCTGGTCATGCCGAACGGCACGCCGGTGAAGAAGGGCAGACCGACGCTCTTGTTTTGCCAGTAGTACGCCGCGCCATGACTCATTTCGGCGCTGCCGTCGATGACCGCGTCGATGGACTGCAGTGCGGGGACCATTTCACCGGCCGAAAAGACCTGAATGGTAAGTTCGCCACCCGTGGCCGCTGTGATGCGGTCGGCCAGACGCTGCGCGCCGACGCCGAGACCGGGGAAGTTGCGCGGCCAGGTGGTGACCATGCGCCAGGTGGTGCGACGCTGCGCGATCGCCGGAGCGGCGACGGTGGCTGCTGCGGCGCCGGCGCCTGCAAGACCGGCCTTCTTGATAAATGATCTACGATCCATTCTTGTCCTCTCCTTCGTGTGTGTGCTGAGTAGCACCGGAAATTATAGGGTGCCTCCCGGGGCTGAGAACCCCGGAAAACCCTAACGGCGGGAACGCCGATGTGGGCAATGCCGATATACCGTCGCGCTTTGGCTGAAAACAGTGGTAGCAGCGGTACGGGCAGCGCTGACTCAGCCGCCGGCGACCGTCATGCGCTCGATCAGCAACGAGCCGCAGTGTTTTGCCCCGCGTGGCAGGGCATCGTTACCAATGGCGACGATGCCGCGGAACATGTCGGCGAGATTGCCGGCAATGGTGATTTCCTCGACTGGATACTGAATCCTGCCGTTCTCCACCCAGAAGCCGGCCGCGCCGCGCGAATAATCGCCAGTGACGTAGTTCACGCCCTGGCCGAGCAGTTCGGTGACGATCAGACCGCGATCCATTTCGCGCACCAGTTCGTCGAAGTTCTTGCTCCCTGGCGCCACCGTCAGGTTGTGCGATCCGCCGGCGTTGCCGGTCGTGGCCATGCCGAGCTTGCGTGCCGAGTAGCTGGAGAGGAAATAGCCTTGCACGACGCCGTCGACGACGACGTCGCGCGCGCGGGTCGCCACCCCTTCGCTGTCGAACGGGCTGGAGCCGAAGGCCTTGCGCAGATGCGGGCGTTCGTGAATCGTCACGATCGGTGAAAACACCTGCTTGCCGAGGCTGTCGAGCAGAAAGCTCGATTTGCGGTAGAGCGCGCCGCCGCTGATGGCGTGCACGAAATTGCCCAGCAGGGTAATCGCCAATGGCGCTTCAAACAGGACCGGTACTTCGCAGGTATCGATCTGGCGCGCCCCGACGCGCGCAAGGGCGCGCTCGCCGGCACGTTGCCCAACGTCGGTTGCAGTCATCATCTCGGCCGCGTCACGTCGCGAGTCATACCAGTATTCGCGCTGCATCGCGTCGCCCTCGCCGGCAATCACCGAGCACGACACGCCATGACGCGAGCTGGCGTAGCCGCCGATGAAACCGTTGCTGTTGGCGCTGATGAAGTGAGATTCCTGTGTCGAAACGCTCGCGCCCTCGGAATTGGTGATGCGCGGACTGACGTCGTATGCTGCCTGTTCGCACGCGCGGGCCAGATCGATGGCTTGTTCCACCGAGAGTTGCCAAGGGTGATGCAGGTCGAGCTCCATCGGCTCTCGCGCGAGCAACTCCGGGTCCGCCAGCCCGGAGCAGGGGTCGCTTGCGGTGAAGCGTGCGATCGACAGCGCAGCATCGACGGTGTTGCGCAATGCTGCCGATGAAAAGTCGGACGTACTCGCGTGACCACGCTGCTTGCCCAGATAGACAGTGACGCCGACCCCCTTGTCACGGTTGTACTCGATGGTGTCGACCTCTCCCTTGCGCACCGAGGCGGTTTGACCAAAACCTTCGGAGACGTCGGTTTCGCAGGCGCTTGCGCCGCGCTCGCGGGCGTAGGCAAGCACATCACTGGCAATTTCAGTCAGGCGTTCGGGCGAGAACGAGAAGCCGGGATCGGACATGGGCACCAAGTGTAGTGAGGGCTAAAGGTTATAATCTTACTCCGAACAAGGCAGACTGAGCGATGATTGGCCACTCCACTGACTCCCCCGAACTCCCCGAGCCCCCTGAGTCCCACTCCCATGACGACTTCGACGACGAGGACGCCTTCCGCGGGCCGAGCAAGAGCGCGCGAAAACGCGAAATGACAGCGCTGCAGGATCTGGGCGCGGAACTGGTGGAGCTTTCCAGGGATCGCCTCAAGCGCGTACCGATGCCCGATGGCCTGCGTGCAGCAGTGCTCGAAGCCCAGCGCATCACGAAGCATGGAGCGAAACGACGCCAGCTGCAGTACATCGGCAAGCTCATGCGTGACGTCGATCCGGAGCCGATCCGGGCGCAACTGGATGCATTCAAGGGTTTGTCGCATGCTGAAACCGCGCGCCACCAGCGCCTGGAGCGGTTGCGCACCGAATTCCTGGAAGACGAGAACCAGCTGGGCACGATTGCATCGATGTGGCCGGAAGCGGATTTGCAGCAATTGCGCGTCCTGCGCCGCAATGCCATCAAGGAGCGCGAGCAGGACAAGCCGCCTCGCGCCTATCGCGAATTGTTCAAGGTCTTGCGCACGCTCGACGAGGAGTCGCGCAAATCGGCGCAGGTCGACGCCTTGTCCGACGAGGACGAAGCGTCCGCCGAATGATGCCCGTTTTTCAAACCAGAACCGCCCGCTAAGCCGGGAATAACCACGGAGCAGCAATGAGCGAACATACCCGTATTGGCCTGGTATCGATCAGCGATCGCGCCTCGGACGGCACCTACGAGGACCAGGGCATCCCCGCGCTGCGGGACTGGCTGAACAAGGCGCTGGTGTCGCCCTGGAGTGCCGAGACCCGGCTGATCCCGGACGAGCGCCCGACCATCGAGCAGACCCTGAAGGAACTCGTTGACGAGGCAGGCTGTTCGCTGGTGCTGACAACGGGCGGCACCGGCCCCGCGTTGCGCGACGTGACCCCCGAAGCCACGCTTGCCGTGGGCGACAAGGAGATGCCCGGTTTCGGTGAGGAAATGCGCCGTATCAGCCTCAACTTCGTGCCGACCGCCATTCTGTCGCGCCAGGTGGCGGTGGTGCGCGGTCAGTGCCTGATCGTCAACCTGCCAGGGCAGCCGAAATCGATTCGTGAAACCCTCGAGGGGCTGCGTGACGCCGAAGGCAAGGTCGTCCATGTCGGCGTGTTTGCGGCGATTCCTTATTGCGTTGATCTCATCGGCGGTCCGTACATGGAAGCCGACGAGTCGGTGATCAAGGTGTTCCGTCCCAAGCACGCCATTCGGCCGAAATCAGTATGAAGACGGCCTGAAGGCGAACGCCGCATCGTCCCGGCTACTTCGGCATGATGCGGATCACCTTGCCCTTGAAGCCGGGAGCGCCGGACTGCGTCGCGCGCTGTCGCCGACGCTCGAGTTCGCGCCACCAGGCGCGCACGCCGAGCAGGGCGGCGAGAATCACCGCGTAGATTGCCGGTTCCAGAACGTCGGCCTTGACCTGCCACCAGAAGTGCACCACGCCGAGCATCGCGATCGCGTAGATCGAGCGGTGTAGCGACTGCCACTGTCGTCCCCCCATGCGCCGGATCGCGGCGTTGCTTGAGGTCAGTGCAAGTGGTACCATCAGCACGAAGGCGGCGAATCCCACGGTGAGGTAGGGGCGTTGCAGGATGTCTTCGGCAATCGCGCGCCAGTCGAAGAACAGATCCAGCCATGCATAGGCCAGCAGATGCAGGCAGGCGTAGGTGAACGCGAACAGTCCCAGCATGCGCCGCAGGCGCAGCAGCCAGTGCCAGCCGGTGAGCTTGCGCAGCGGGGTGACGGCGAGCGTGATCAGCAGCAGACGCAGGGTCCATTCGCCGGTGGTGTGAATGACCGCCTCGATCGGATTGGCGCCCAGTGCGTGGTCGAACCAGCCTATCACCAGCAGTACTGCAGGGGTCGCGCACAGCGCGAAAACCAGGGCTTTCAACGCCCCGATCCGGTGTTGAAGAGATTGCATGATCAATAGTGTTTTGCCAGATCCATGCCAGCATACAAGTGCGCCACCTGTTCCGCGTAGCCGTTGAACATCAGCGTCGGCCGCCGGCGCAACTCGCCGATGCGGCGCTCGGTCGCCTGGCTCCAGCGCGGATGCCGTACCTCTGGGTTGACGTTGGAATAAAAGCCGTATTCCTGCGGCGCGGCCTTGTTCCAGGCCGTTGCCGGTTGCGTCTCGGTCAGGCGGATCGTAACGATGGACTTGATGCTCTTGAAGCCGTATTTCCACGGCACGACGAGACGGATTGGCGCGCCGTTCTGGTTCGGCAACACCTCGCCGTACAGCCCGACCGTCAGAAGCGTCAGCGGATGCAGTGCCTCGTCCATGCGTAACCCCTCGGTGTAGGGCCAGTCGACCACCGGGCGCCGGATCATAATCTGCGGATCGTAGTGGGTGACGAACTCGACGTATTTCGCGCTGCCCTGGGGTTCCACGACATCGAGCAGCGCCTTCAATGGAAAGCCCACCCACGGTACGACCATCGACCAGGCCTCGACGCAGCGCAGCCGGTAGATTCGCTCTTCGAGCGGGGCGAGCTTGAGCAGGTCATCGATATCGAAGTCGCGCGGCTTGTTCGCCAGACCTTCGACGCGCACCGTCCACGGGCGGACCTGCATCTTGTGGGCATTGCGCAGCGGGTCCGATTTATCGGTGCCGAACTCATAGAAATTGTTGTACGAGGCGATCGATTCGAAGTCGGTGAGCTTCTCGTCGCTGCTGAAGTCGCTCGGCAGCAACGGACCGAGCTGTCGGTCGTCTGCGAACGCCGACAGCGGTGCGCCCAGCGCCGCGAAGCCGGTCGCGAGGCCGAGCAGACCTGCGTCTCGCATGAAGCGGCGGCGGTTCTCGAAAACAGGGCGGGGGGTGATCTCGGAGGGTGAAATGTTCGTCGGGTGCTGGATCAGCATGGTCGTCGTGCTCTGTTGGGGGGCAGCGGTTCGGACCGCGTTCTCTGCGCAAGGTTCGTCTGGAGGCCGTGACCGTTTGCGATGATGGCGCCGGCGCAGTGGCCAAGCTGGGTGTGGAATCGCATCGACTGGAAAACGGCGGGCAGTTCCGGCGACGAAACGCTTGCGTCGATGCTCCGCCGATGTTTGGGTTAAACTCACATGTTCTTCTCGATTACAACAGCAGAGTCCCGACATGTCCGCCTCGGTCAAAATTCACATCGACGACGTCCGTATCCAGGAAATCAAGGAACTCATTCCGCCTGCGCACGTTTTGCGGGAGTTTCCGGCAACGCACAAGGCCGCCGAGGTCACCTTTGCCGCACGGCAGGCGATTCACCGCATCCTGTTCGGTGCCGATGACCGCTTGCTGGTCATCATCGGGCCGTGCTCGATCCACGACACCGATGCTGCGCTGGAGTACGCGCGCAAACTGCATGAGCAAGCCGAGCGGCTCAAGGATGACTTGCTGATCGTGATGCGGGTGTATTTCGAGAAACCGCGCACCACGGTTGGCTGGAAGGGACTGATCAACGACCCGGGGCTGGACAACAGTTTCCGTATCAACGACGGCGTCCGGCTGGCGCGCAAGCTGCTGTGGGAGATCAACGAACTGGGACTGCCGGCGGGCACCGAGTTTCTCGACATGATCACGCCGCAGTACATCGCGGACCTGATCGCATGGGGCGCGATCGGTGCGCGGACCACCGAAAGCCAGGTGCACCGCGAACTGGCCTCGGGCCTTTCGTCGCCGGTGGGGTTCAAGAACGGCACGGATGGTAACGTCCGGATTGCGATCGATGCGATCAAGGCCGCACAGGCGCCGCACCATTTTCTGTCTGTGACCAAGGCAGGTCATTCGGCGATCGTTTCCACCCGTGGCAATGAGGACTGTCATGTGATCCTGCGCGGTGGCAAGACCACCAACTACGATGCGCAGAGCGTCGAGGCTGCCTGCAGTGAACAGGCCGCCGCGGGGGTGCCGCCCAAAGTGATGATCGACTGCTCGCATGCCAATAGCCGCAAGCAACACCGTTTGCAGCTCGAGGTGACGGCCGACGTCGTCAATCAACTCGGGCAGGGCGAAGATCGCATCATCGGCGTGATGATCGAATCCCATCTCAAGGAAGGGCGGCAGGATCTGGTGCCGGGCAAGGACCTCGAGTACGGACAGAGCGTTACCGATGCCTGCATCGGCTGGGAGGACAGTCTCGACGTTCTCGACATGCTCGCCGAAGGCGTGCGGTCGCGTCGCGTCAAGCGCGCTGCGAGCCTTGAATAAAGGCGAGGCGCTGCTCGCCGTTTCCAGTGGGCAGGGTAAGCGTGGTTTGGCAGTGCAGGGGGCCGGCGACCGGGCGCAAGTGTCAATTCCATCGCATCCGGTTGCCGTTCGGTTTGATTGTAGAGTTTGGTCGGTCAGGCCGTCTTTTCGGTCGGTTCGGCTTCGTCCGGACGGCCGCGCACGATGAGTACCGAGATGCCCACCTTGCGCACCAGGTTCTCGGCAACGCTGCCCAGCAGCAGCCGGCGAACGCCACGGCGTCCGTGTGAGCCGACGACCAGCAGGTCGGCCCCGGAGTCGCGTGCCGCGGCGGCGATCAGGTCATCGGTGTGCTCGCCATGCCCTTTCAGCAGCCGGGTACGAACCTTGACCCCCGCGGCTTCGGCGGTTTCGATGGCGCGCTTGAGGATTTCCTCGCCGCCACTTTCGAGCACGTGCTTGAGTTGCTTGGCGTTGGTGGTGGTCACGCCGCGCGCGTGAAACACGTGCACCAACTCCTCGTCGATGGCGTGCGCGATCTCCAGTACTGCGCCATGCACCTTGGCCAGCGCGATGGCCTCGTCGAGAGCCTTGCGTGAGGTGCGGCTGTCGTCAATGGCGATGAAAAGATGTTTGTACATGCGTTTCTCCCGGCAGGCGTGTCCGAATTGAGGTGAAGAGGGTGCGCGGAGCTGACGACACTGACCCCATTCTCCATGGCCTGGAGCCGCCAGGGAAGATCTTTTGCAGGGGGCGTTTCATGGTACCGGGTGTTTCAGGAGGTCGTTTGCTCCGCCATTGCTCCGTCGCCCGCGGGCGGCGAAGCAATGATTGGAGATGGCGCTCAGTCTAGCCCGCGCGCGACGTTCTTAGGATTGAGGATCTTTCTCTGTAGTACGAAGACCAGTGCGGCAGCGCACAGACCGATGATGTCGGAGGTCCACCCGCCGCTGATCATCGCCAGCGCGGCTACCAGCAGGATGATGCGCAGCACTGGGCCGACGAGACCGAAAAACCAGCCCTGGATCGACGACGCGAGCAGGAAAATGCCCAACGCGGCAGTCAGGAAGGCGTGCAGATTCTGATGCCACTCTCCCTGCATCAGCAGTGGTGCGGAATAGAAGAACATGAACGGGACGACGAAGGCAGCCAGGCCAATCTTGAAACTCTCGACGCTGGTCTTCATCGGGTCCGATTGTGCGATGGCTGCACCCGCGTAGGCGGCCAGCGCCACCGGCGGAGTGATCGCCGACATTACCGCGTAGTAGAAGATGAAGAAATGCGCGGTCAGTGGTTCGATACCGAGCTGGATCAGCCCCGGAGCGATCACGCTGGCGGCTACCGCATAGGCGGCGGTGGTGGGCATGCCCATGCCGAGGATGATCGACACGCACATTGCGAAGAACAGTGCGACGAGCTGGCTTTGACCGGCCAGGCCGAGCAGCATCGACGAGAAGCGGGTGCCGATGCCGGTCAGCGCGATGACACCGACGATGACTCCCGCCGCAGCACACACCGCGACAAGTTGTAGCGACATCCGCGCGGCGATCTCGAACGCGTACAGAATCTGCTTCACACCCATGCGGAACGGCGTGAACCAGCTGACCACGGCCGCGGCGGCCATTGCCAGCGTGCCGGCACGGATCACCGAATAGCCCATGAACAGCGCACCGATCAAGGTGACGATGGGAATGAACAGGAACGCCTGTCGGGCCAGCTTGGCGAACTCGGGCAGTTCGCTACGCGGCAGGCCACGCATGCCCTTCTTCAGCGCCTCCTTGTCGACCATGAAATACACCGACAGGAAGTACAGTGCTGCCGGAATGATCGCCGCGATCACGATGTCGGTGTATGAGATACCGGTGATCTCGGCCATGATGAAGGCGCCGGCGCCCATGATCGGGGGCAGGATCTGGCCACCCGAGGAGGCTGCGGCTTCGATCGAGGCGGCGCTCTGGGGCCGGTAGCCCACCCTCTTCATCAGCGGGATCGTCAGGGAGCCGGTCGAGACCACGTTCCCCGCCGAGGTGCCGTTGATCATGCCCATCAGGCCGGACGAAAACACTGCCACCTTGGCAGGGCCGCCACGTGCGCCGCCGGCCGCGGCAAACGCGAAGTTCACGAAATACTCGCCCACGCGGCTCGCCTGCAGGAACGCGGCAAAGGTGATGAACAGGATGATGTACGTTGAAGAGATGGCCGTGGTTGGACCCAGAATACCGTTATCGGTGTAGATGAAGGCGAAGAAGCGCGCCGGGGCGTAGCCGCGGTGCTCGAGTACGCCGGGCAGCCAGGGACCGACGAAGCCGTAGGCGATGAAGATGGCCACAATGATTACCAGCGCCATGCCGGCGAGACGGCGCGTCAGTTCGAGAATCAGCAGAATGCCCGCAATCGACGCGTACATGTCGTTTGGATGAGGGAAGACCTGGGCACGAATACGCAGAAACTCCGCGTGGGATATGATGTAGGCGCCGACTGCGATCGCGGCGACCGCGAGCAGCAGATCTGCGGGTGCCAGTCTGCCGCGGTCACGCACCGGAGAGGTCCACGAGGCGATGATCGCGAGCACCGTTCCGGCAACGATGGGGTAGCCGAAGGTCATCACCATCTTGTCCGCCGGAGAGCCAGTCGGAACGCGGTCGTTGGTGAGGATGGCGTAGCTGATCTGGACGAGTGCGGTGAAGATCGCCACGGCTGCGGGAAGCAGCAGCACCCATTCAAGCGGAGTCGCGCCACGGCGGGCACCGGGTTCGGGAGGAAAGGTCCGGGCCGAAAAGAACACGAAACCCAGTGCCAGCCCGCCGGCCACGTGGAGGAGTCGATAGGTCCAGGTTTCGAGCGGATAGAGGTTCATCACGCCGACGTGAAAGGCCGTATAGAGGATGCATGCGGCGGTGAATAGCCAACCCAGCCCGCCGCCGAACACGCGCTGATTGGATACGACGACTTCGGCGTCGACCCCGGCGGCAATGTTGTCCTTGTCCTGGATGATCGCGCCGGATGCGGGGTCTGTCTGGGCGCCCCCTTGTTGCGCTTCGCTTGTCATTGGGACTGTTCTCCCGATAGTGGTGCGGAATGCTGACAAAAAACGGGCCAGAGCATTGGAGTCGTCCGCCTGCTCGGGCCCGTGCTTTCTTTCAAAACTGCGCTTCAGTCTTGATCAGTCTTTCAGTTTGGCGGGAATCTCGATTCCCTTCTCTTCGAAATAGCGCACGGCGCCAGGGTGGTAGGGCAGGAAGCCGTTCTTATCCACGTTTTCGGGGAGGGTCTCACGCGCGGCGCTGTGGATCTGCATCATCCGGTCGTGGTTTTCCATTGCCAGCTTGGTGATTTCGTATGCCAACGTGTCCGGCATGTCGCGGTGGGCGACCGCGAAATTCCACATCGCGACGGTGTTCTGGTCGTAGTCATGACCGGAATACGTGCCCGCGCTGATCGTCAGAGAGGAGACCTCCGGGTGCTTCTCGAGAATCACCGGTAGCTCCTGTTCGTTGAAGCCGAACATCACTACGTTGGCTTCCGCTGCCAGCTGGCTGAACGCGGAAATCGGTACCCCCGCAGCGAAGCAGAACGTGTCGATCAAGCCGTCCTTGAGCTGGCTGGCCGCATCGGCTGCGCCGCTGTTCGATACACGCGCATTGACGCCCAGGGTTTCGAGGAAGCGCGGCCAGTAGGTACCCGGCGTGCCACCCGCGGGGCCGACACTGACACGTTTGCCGCCGAGGTCGCTGACGGCGCTGATTCCGGCGTTGGCCATGGCCACACACTGGAACGGCGTCTGATACATCGGGAACAGCGCGCGCACGTCGGTGTGCGGCAGCCCTGGTGCGAGCTCGCTCTGGCCGTTCCAGGCCTCGAACATCGGTCCCATGGTGATCAGTCCGATGGCGTGCTCCTTCATCTGAACGAGCGTGACGTTCTGCACCGGGCCGCCGGTGACTTCGCCAGAGGCATTGATGCCGAGCGATTCGCCGATGAAGCTGGCCAGGCCGTTGCCGTAAACAAAATAGGTGCCGCCCTGGCTGGCGGTGCCGACGGTCAGGTCACGCGGCCAGCCGGTGCGGTCCTGCGCGAACGCGCTGCTCACCAAAACAGCCCCGGCGGCGAGTGCCGCAATCGACTTGACGATACCGTTCATCTGTGTGTCTCCTGGTTCAATGTGCTGGTTTCAAGATGCGACCATGGCCGCTGATTCAAGCGGGAGTATTGACGCACGAAGCTATTCTGCTCCCGATCGAAATATCGTGTCCGCTCGTATAGCCGGAAACGCGCCGGACTTCGCCATCATTGCACCGAAAGCGTTGCCCGGATAGGTCTAAGACTAGACCTGCGAGGCTGCCAAGGCTATTGTGGATAATCCGTAGGTGGCGCGCTTCCGGCTTGCGGTGGCGCTGACGCGACGACCCATGAACCGCGTGCATGGCTTGCCGTTTCAGGCGTTCTTGCCCTTTTGCCACAGGACGTCGCCCCGCCCCCCGGCGCGGTTGAGCACGCGACCGAGAACGAACAGCAGGTCTGACAGGCGGTTCAGGTATTGTCGCGGTCCGTCGTTGACCGCTTCTTCCTGAGTCAGGGCAACCAGCATGCGTTCGGCACGACGGCATACGGTGCGCGCCTGGTGGGCGAGTGCGGCCGGGCGGGTGCCTCCGGGCAGGATGAAATCCTTGAGCGCCTCGAGCGGTTCATTGAAGCGGTCGAGCTCCTGTTCCAGTTTGGTCACCTGCTTGTCGGTGATCATGCTCATGCCGGGGATGCACACCTCGCCGCCGAGGTCGAACAGATCGTGCTGCACGTCGACCAGCAGGGTGCGCACATCGTCCGGCAGCGCCTCGCACAGCAGCACACCGATGATGGCGTTGAGCTCATCGACGTCGCCTAGCGAGTGAATGCGCAGGCTGTTCTTGGAAACCCGGTTGCCATTGCCCAGCCCGGTGGTGCCGGCGTCGCCGGTGCGGGTGTAGATTTTAGAGAGTCGGTGACCCACGGTGTGTCTCCTTGATGTGACGAAATAGGGGTGCGGGAGATGGCTTGCCGCAGACGTTTCGCGCGCTGCGCATTCGTCGGGGGAAACGGCGCGCATGGTAAACTTGCCCATTCGCCGTGCCATCCGGCCCGTCAGTATTCCAGAGATCGAACATTCATGAAAAGCGCCGAAATTCGCCAGAAGTTTCTCGAGTTCTTCGAGTCCAAGGGGCATCAGATCGTCTCGTCCAGTTCGCTTGTACCACATGAGGATCCGACGCTGCTGTTCACCAACGCCGGGATGAACCAGTTCAAGGACGTCTTTCTCGGTTTCGACAAGCGTGCTTATACCCGTGCGACGACGTCACAAAAGTGCGTGCGCGCGGGCGGCAAGCACAACGACCTCGAGAACGTCGGCTACACCGCCAGGCACCATACCTTCTTCGAGATGCTCGGCAACTTCTCGTTCGGCGATTACTTCAAGCGCGACGCCATCCGCTACGCGTGGGAGCTGCTGACCGAAGTATACAAGCTGCCCAAGGACAAGCTGTGGGTGACCGTGTATGCCGAGGACGACGAAGCCTATGGCATCTGGACGCGCGACGTCGGCGTTGCCACCGAGCGCGTCATCCGGATTGGTGACAACAAGGGTGCGCGCTACGCATCCGACAACTTCTGGATGATGGGGGACACCGGCCCGTGTGGCCCGTGTACCGAGGTGTTCTACGATCACGGCCCGGAGATCTGGGGTGGCCCGCCGGGCAGCCCCGAGGAAGACGGCGATCGCTACATCGAAATCTGGAACGTCGTCTTCATGCAGTTCAACCGCGACGAGCAGGGCGTGATGCATCCGCTGCCCAAGCCCAGCGTGGATACCGGCATGGGGCTGGAGCGGGTCGCGGCGGTGCTGCAGGGCGTGCATGCCAATTACGAGATCGACCTGTTCCAGAACCTGATCCGCGCGGCGGCGCGCGAAACCGGGGCCGCGGAACTCGACAGCCCCAGCCTGCGGGTGATCGCCGATCACATTCGTGCCTGTTCGTTTCTCGTTTCCGATGGCGTCATTCCGGGTAACGAGGGTCGGGGCTACGTTCTGCGCCGAATCATCCGTCGCGCCATCCGTCATGGCTGGAAGCTCGGTTCGCGCAAGCCCTTTTTCCATCGCCTGGTGGCCGATCTGGCGGCCGAGATGGGGGAAGCATACCCTGACCTCAAGCAAAACCAGGCGCGCATCGTCGCGGTGCTGCGCCAGGAAGAAGAGCGCTTCTTCGCCACCATCGACAACGGGATGGACATTCTCGAAGGCGAGCTGTCCGCAATGGCGGCGCGCGGCGAGAAGGTGTTCAGCGGTGAGACCGCGTTCAAGCTGCACGACACCTTCGGTTTTCCGCTGGACCTCACCGCCGACGTCTGCCGCGAGCGCGACGTGACGGTCGATGCCGCCGCCTTTGATGCGGCGATGAGCCGGCAGCGCGAACAGGCGCGGGCGGCGGGCAAGTTCAAGATGGCGGCCAATCTCGAGTACGTCGGACCGGAAACCACCTTCGAGGGCTACGACCGGCTCGAGGTGCGCGCCAACATTCTGGCTCTGTACAAGGACGGCTCTCCGGTCAATGAACTGGTCGAAGGCGATCTGGGGGTCATCGTGCTCGATCAGACGCCGTTTTATGCCGAATCCGGTGGCCAGGCCGGCGATCGTGGTGAACTGCGCGGTGCGGCTGGCATCTTTGCGGTCGAGGACACGCAGAAGATCCAGGCCTCGGTGTTTGGTCATCACGGCGTGGTGCGCACTGGCAGCCTGGCGGTCGGACAGGGTGTGGGCGCGCGGGTTGACGTCGCCGCGCGTGCCGCCACCGCACGCAATCACTCAGTGACGCACCTGATGCACAAGGCCTTGCGCGAAGTGCTCGGCTCTCACGTGCAGCAAAAGGGTTCGCTGGTCGACGCCGACAAGACGCGTTTCGACTTCACCCACAACGCGCCATTGACCGCCGAGGAAATCCGCGAGGTCGAGGAGCTGGTCAACGACGAGATTCTCGCCAATGCCGAGACGCGGGCACAATTGATGCCCCTCGACGAAGCGCAGAAATCTGGCGCGATGATGCTCTTCGGCGAGAAGTACGGCGATGTCGTGCGTGTGCTTTCGATCGGGTCGTCGGTCGAACTGTGCGGCGGCACGCACGTGACGCGCACCGGCGACATCGGTTTGTTCAAGATCGTCACCGAAGGGGGCGTGGCCGCCGGAATTCGCCGCGTGGAGGCGATCACCGGCACCAACACGCTGCGCTATCTGCAATCGCAGGAGCGTTGCGTGCAGGGCGTTTCCGCCCTGCTCAAGGTGCAGCCCGATGATCTGGCCGAACGCGTCGCCGGCATCATCGACAACGTGCGTTCGCTGGAAAAGGAATTGCAGCGCCTCAAGTCCAGGCTTGCCAGCAGCCAGGGCGATGATCTCGTCAGCCGAGCGGTCGAGGTCGGCGGCGTGAAGGTGCTCGCCACCACGCTCGATGGCGCGGATGTGCCGACCCTGCGCGAAACCATGGACAAGCTCAAGGACAAGCTCGGCAATGCCGCCATCGTGCTGGCCTCGGTCAGTGGCGACAAGGTGAGCCTGATCGCGGGCGTGACGCCGGAGCTGACCGCCCGGGTCAAGGCTGGGGAACTCGTCAATATGGTCGCGCGTCAGGTCGGTGGCAAGGGCGGTGGTCGTCCCGACATGGCCCAGGCCGGGGGGACCGAGCCCGCGCAACTGCCCGAGGCGCTGGCTTCGGTGGCTGGCTGGGTTGCCGAGCGGGTGTAATCGAAACAATTGAAATGCCCGGCGTGCGAGCGGCGCGCCGGGTGGGCAGCCGGTCGTCGCCGGGAAAAGCGTGCTTCCTGCGAGGCGCGCTTTTTTCTCGTTCATCGCGCTTTTCCGGGGAAGGCGGATAAGACGAAATTACCGTCAAGTGGAGCGCCGACGCGCGGGTGCTCCAACGTGGAGCCCGAAACGTGCTCCGTGGCCCGGTGCTCAGGCGGTGGCGCGATTCTTGTCGCTGTCGAGGCGGAACACCATGTCGTCGATCAGGTCGTCGAGCTCGGTCAGCGACAGTCCGGAGAAGTGCGATACGTGGTCGCGGGCCTTGCTCCACTCCGCGTCTTCCTTGAGGCGCAGATGAATGCCGGCGACGTGTTCGGCGATCACGTTGATCGCGATCAGTGCACGGGATGACTCCGCCAGATGAGTGCCGCCATCGAGTGCCGCGTACTCGTGGTGGCACAGAATGCCCGCGCTGACCTCATCGGGCAGGCCCCAGGAGCGCGCGAGGATGCAGCCGACGATGGCGTGGTTGGTATCGAGCAGTTCTTCCTCGACATCGGTGAAGCAGCGATCGGTCGCTGCGTTGGCCTGACCCAGTACCTGCTTGTAGTTGGAGAAGCGCTGCACCAGCAACGGAATTCCGCAATCGTGCAGCAGGCCGAAGGTATAGGCCGTGTCGGCGGACGTGCCCTTGATCACCGACGCGAGTTTGCCGCTGACCGCGGCGGTATACGCGGAGTTGTCCCAGAAGCGTTCGAGGGAGCTGTCGTGGCAGCGGATCGTGGTGCGCAGCAGCGTCTGCAACACCAGGTTGCTCAGGGTCTTGAAGCCGAGCAGGTTGATCGCGTCGGGCAGTGAGTCGATCTTGCGCGAGGTGCCGAAAACCGGTGAGTTGACCGATTTGAGCACGCCTGCGGCCAGTCCTGCGTCCTTGTTGATCAGCGCTGCGAGCTTCTTGCCGTTGGTCATCGGGCTGCGCAACTCCTCCATCAGTTCGGTCAAAACCTTGGGCGATGAGGGGATGAAGGTGCCCTTGAGCAGTTCATTGGTGCGGCTTTCGTCAAGTTCAGCAAGTGTATGCATGATGTGGATGAATGGGCTTTCGGGTGGGGTTGAGGAGATGGGGCACGTGCGGAGCACCCCTCCCCGCGCGCGGCTCAGAACGGCAGTGCCAGTCCGGGCCAGACGGATTCGATCTCCGCGCGGAAGGCGTCCTGGATGCGCGACAGCGCAGCGGGATCGTCACCCTCGAAGCGCAATACCACCACTGGAGTGGTGTTGGATGCGCGGGCCAGCCCAAATCCGTCGGAATACTCGGCACGCACACCGTCCAGCGTGATGAGTTGCTGCGAGCCATCGAAACTTGCCTTTTGCCGCAGACGCTCGATAAGCTCGAACGGTTCGCCTTCGCGCATCGGGATGTTCAGTTCGGGTGTGCTGATGGCGTCAGGCAGGTCGCGCAGGACCGCCGTGGGGTCGGCGTGGCGTGACAGGATCTCGAGCAGGCGTGCTGCTGTATACAGACCGTCATCGAAGCCGAACCAGCGCTCCTTGAAGAAAACGTGGCCGCTCATCTCCCCCGCGAGCGGAGCGCCGGTCTCCTTGAGCTTGGCCTTTACGAGCGCGTGCCCGGTGTTCCACATCGTTGGCGTTCCGCCGTGGGCGCGGATCCACTCAGCGAGCTTGCGCGAGCATTTGACGTCGAAAATGATCTCGCTGCCGGGGTTGCGGGTGAGTACGTCGGCGGCGAACAGCATCAGCTGGCGGTCCGGGTAGATGATCTCGCCATCACGGGTGACGACCCCGAGACGGTCGCCATCACCGTCGAAGGCCAGGCCGATTTCGGCACCGCTTTGCGCGACGGCCCGGATCAGGTCGTGCAGATTCTCGGGTTTGGACGGGTCGGGATGGTGATTCGGAAACGAACCGTCCACGTCGCAGAACAGGTCGATGGTTTCGCACCCGAGCAGCTTCAGCAAGGCTGGCGCAATCGCCCCTGCGACGCCGTTGCCGCAGTCGATGACGATCTTCATGGGGCGAGCAAGCCGGATGTCGGAGGCGATGCGCTGCAGATAGGCATCGCCGACGTCTGTCGAGCGGCGGCTGCCGTTGCCGCTTGCAAGATCTCCCTCGACGATGCGACGGCGCAAATCCTGGATGAGGGGACCGAACAGCGTCTGTCCGCCGAGAACCATCTTCAGCCCGTTGTAGTCCGGTGGGTTGTGGCTTCCGGTGACGCTCACGCATGAGTCGGTACCCAGGTGATGCGCCGCAAAGTAGGTCAGCGGTGTCGGGACGCTGCCGATATCGACTACATCGATGCCTGCCGACTGGATTCCGCGCATCAAGGCATCCGCCAGCACGGGGCCGGACAGTCGGCCATCACGGCCGACGGCAATCGTGGTCAGATTACGCGCACGGGCTTCCGAACCCAGGGCGCGCCCGATCGACTCGACCACTGCGGGGGTCAGCGTCTTGTCGACGATGCCGCGAATGTCGTAGGCTTTGAAAATCTCCGGTGCCGGTGCCGGATGGACGTTGGGATTCATGCAATACCTGTCACCGTAGGCTGTTTCAAAGTGCGTATTATCGCAGATTGCTTACGGTCGGCCGTGGAAATGGCGCAGGGAAAAAGGCGTCATCGGTGTTTTCGGAACGGGGGCGTTTCGAGGTACTCACCGCGTGTCATCCGGCGCGGAAGGCGGCGCCTTCAAGAACTCATCGCACAAGCATTCGTTCACGACAATGGTACGGCTTGCTGGTGATATCTTACCGAGATTCCTGAGGGGCTAAAGGTAATGCGCAAACATCTGGAGTACCCGGTGCGGCAGCCAGTCCGTTCGTCCCGGCCATGACCCGGTCAGAAAGCCGACATGCCCACCGTCTTGGGGACACTCGAACACCACATGCGGTGACAACTCCCGCAGTGCGGGCAATGCCGCTGATGGTACGAAGGAGTCGTTGCCGGCGTTGAGCAGCAGCGTGGGGACAAGGATTCCACGCAACCACGGTTTGCTCGATGCCTTGCGCCAATAGTCATCGGCATCGCGAAAGCCGTGTACCGGAGCGGTATAGGCGTCGTCGAAGGCGCGCAGTGTCCGTGCCGCCTGAACGCGCGCAAGGTCGATCCGGTCGGGGAAGCGGTTGGCCTTGTGCGCGGCCTTGGCCTTGAGCGTGGTCAGAAAATGCAACGAATACAGGCGATTGAAGCCCCGATCGAGTGCGTTTCCGGAAAGGCGCAGATCCAGCGGCGCACAGATGGCCGCGGCGGCTCGCAACAAGTGGCTTGCCTCGTGTTCGCGCTCGCCCAGCCACTTGAGCAGTGCATTGGCGCCGAGCGAAACTCCTGCTGCGAACAGAGCTTGATCGGGGCGGGTTCGGGCGAAATGGCGGACCACCCAGTCGATCTCATCGCTGTCGCCGGAATGATAGGCACGCAGCAGCCGATTGGGCTCACCCGAACAGCCCCGGAAATGCACCACCACACCGTCCCAGCCCCGGGCAGCAACCGTGCGCATCAGACTGCGGGCGTAGTGAGAACGGCTGGAGCCCTCGAGGCCGTGAAACAGGATGATCAGTGGGCGGTTGATGTCTGCCACCGGGTACGAGTCGAGCCAGTCGAGATCGATGAAGTCTCCGTCGGGGGTGGCCACCCGTTCGCGGCGATACGGTGGTAGCGGTCCCTTGCGCGCGAGTGGAAAAATCGTTTGCGCGTGTCGCCCCGGCAACCACCAGGGGGCGGTATAGGCGGGGGAAGGCTGGTGCATGGTGCAGCGACGTCCGGATCAGTGCACGGTGCGTGGAGCGCGCTCGAGCGGCGAAGCGGAAACCTCCGCGGCCGGAGAGGCGTGATGTAGCACCATGCGCCAGCCCCTTGGGCCGCGCACGTAGGCGTTGGTCGCGACAAGCGTTGCTTGCCGCTGTTCATCTCCGGCCAGCGTCACATGCTCGACCACGTTGTGAACGACGAGGACACCGGAGGCGCTGACGATTTCGTGCTCGGTACGAATGACCAGCCGCGCTCCGGATGCGAACAGTTGCTGCCAGGATTCGCGAACAGCGGCCAGTCCGACCCGCCGTCGTCCGTCCGGGTGGATGCACGCGACCTCCTCTTCTTCGGCCCACAGGCGCATCATTGCCTCGAGGTCAGCGTGGGCGAGCGCCTCGTAAAAGGCGCTCTCGACGGCTGCTGCCGATCCATGGGTGACATTGCCTGGTCTCATGCCCGACTCGTGACGGCAAGCGTCTAGTGATGGCCCGACGGTCTCTCGCCGCTGAAGACGTAGCGGGTAGAGCAGTATGGGCATACCGCTTCGCCGCTTTCGAGCACGTCGAGATAGACCCGGGGGTGCCGCGCCCACAATGGACTGTCTCCACGCGGGCAGGCAACCGGCAAGTCCTTTGCGGTGACTTGGAGGACAGGGCTGTTGTCGTTGGTTTCGGGCGTCGCCATTGTGCTTCCTCAGACGTAGGCAAGCCAGTGTTCGAACTCGGGTGCCCGGCCATTGACCACGTCGAAGAAGCGGGTCTGAATCTTCTCCGTAATCGGGCCGCGACGACCTTCACCGATGACACGGTTGTCGAGTTCACGAATCGGGGTGACCTCGGCGGCGGTGCCGGTGAAGAAGGCCTCATCGGCGATGTAGATGTCGTCACGGGTCAGGCGCTTGGACATGACCTCGAGGCCGAACTCCGCAGCGATGCGGATTACCGAGTCGCGGGTGATGCCGGTCAGCGCGGAGGCGATCTCCGGTTCGTAGATCTTGCCGTCCTTGATCACGAAGAGGTTTTCGCCAGCGCCCTCGGCGACGAAACCCTGGGTGTCGAGCAGCAAGGCCTCGTCATAGCCCTCGCGCGTGACCTCGAGGTTGGCGAGAATCGAATTCGCGTAGGTGCTCGCGACCTTGGCCCGCGGCATGGTGACATTGACGTGATGGCGGGCATAGGAGGACGTCTTGACGCGAATGCCTTTCTCGAGGCCTTCCTCTCCCAGATAGGCTCCCCACGGCCAGGCGGCAATGGCGACATGAACCTTGGAGTCGCGAGTGGAGATCCCCATCTTCTCCGAACCGTAGAAGGCGATCGGTCGGAGGTAGCAGGATTCGAGCTTGTTGGCGCGCACGACTTCGAGCTGAGCGTCCATCAGCGTCTGTTTGTCGTAGGGGATGTCCATCATGTAGATCTTGCCCGAATTGATGAGCCGCTGGGTGTGCTCGGCAAGCCGGAATATGGCTGTACCCTGTGCGGTCTTGTAGGCCCGGACGCCCTCGAATACTGCTAGGCCGTAGTGCAGCGAGTGGGTCAGCACGTGGGTGGTTGCGTCGCGCCACGGCACGAGTTGGCCGTCATACCAGATCAAACCATCGCGGTCTGCCATGGACATGGTGGAGATCTCCAGAAGAGGTGTGGTGTGGATGGGTTGCATGTGCGTCGGATGGGCACATGGTAATCCGCAATTCTAGCGCAAGCGGCGTGCGCGCGCATGGGGGGCCGAGGGTAGCAGTGAGTCGGAGTGCTGTCAGGAGGCAGTCGGATCGTCCGACGGAGGCGTTCCCGGTTTCGGTGATGTTGCACGACGGGGTGCAAGGGGCACGGGTGAGTGTGCGGGATGGCCGGGCAACGGCTATTGGTGGATATTCGCCATCAGTGCAAAAAAACAGCGCCGAAGCGCTGCTTTCTTGCTTGTGAGCGCGCCACGCTCCGACGAGCAGGGCGTTCGTGCCAGCTGTTCGTGGCACGAACGAAGAAGCCCCTCGTTACCACAGCTTTTCGAGTGCTCTCAGAATATTGCGTCTGGACAGCTGACCGATCAGCTTGCTCTCGCTGACGACGGGGTAGCAGCGAAAAGGGCGGCTGACAAAGAGCTCGGCGGCTTCGGTCAGCGATGCGTCGGCCTCGAGCGTGATCACGTCGCGGGTCATGAACTCGCTGACTCGTCCACCACGCTCTTCGTGGTACGACGCGCTCAACGCAACCTTGATGCAATCCTTCTCGGACAGGAATCCGACGACCTTGCCGAGATGGTCGATCACCGGCGCGCCCGTCATCTCATGCTTGAGGAGTTGATGAATCGCGTCGAGCACATCCATCTCGGGCGCGAAGGCCAGTGGGTCTCCGGACATATAGTCCTTGACGAGCAAAGATTGAAGCATCTTCTCCCCTTTGATTATTGGTGTTGCTCAGCCTGTTGCCGGGCCTGTCGCCTGGGGCAAGGCTTCTCACAGCCCGCCTGACACTCGATGCCCATCTTGTTCATGCCTCCGCAGCTGCCGGCGATCGGCTTTCTGCCGGCAATCACGCCAACGGCCATGCCCAGAGCGGCCAGCACCATCACACCGAACGTTACCAGAAAAGTTGACATGCAAACCTCCGTGAGTGGGGAACGGTTCTCCGTGCGACATGTTTTGCACCGCCGCCGTTCCCCGGAAACGCCAGCGTTCAGCCGCCGAAGTCGTCCAGCATGATGTTTTCGCGTTCGACTCCAAGGTCGAGCAGCATCTGGATCACCGCCGCGTTCATCATCGGAGGACCACACATGTAGAACTCGCAGTCTTCCGGTGCCGGATGGTCCTTGAGGTAGTTCTCGTACAGCACGTTGTGGATGAAGCCAGTGTAGCCCGTCCATTCGTCCTCGGGTAGCGGGTCGGACAGCGCCACGTGCCACTCGAAGTTCTCGTTCTCGCGTGCGAGCATGTCGAAGTCCTCGACGTAGAACATCTCGCGCTTGGAGCGGGCACCGTACCAGAAGCTGATCTTGCGTTTGGTCTTGAGCCGACGGAGCTGGTCGAAGATGTGCGAACGCATCGGCGCCATGCCCGCGCCGCCGCCGATGAACACCATTTCGGCATCGGTGTCGCGCGCAAAGAACTCGCCGAAGGGGCCCGAGATCGTGACCTTGTCACCGGCCTTCAGGTTGAAGATGAAGGACGACATCTTGCCCGGCGGCACGCCTTCGGCCCGCGGTGGCGGCGTCGCGATCCGGACGTTGAGCATGATGATGCCCTTCTCTTCCGGGTAGTTTGCCATCGAGTAGGCTCGCACGGTCTCCTCGTCGACCTTGGACACGTACTGCCAGACATTGAAACGGTCCCAGTCTTCGCGAAAGCGCTCGTGGACGTCGAAGTCCTTGAAATTCACCGTGTGCGGCGGCGCCTCGATCTGGATGTAACCACCGGCACGGAAGTCGACGTGCTCGCCCGCAGGCAGTTCGAGCACCAGTTCCTTGATGAAGGTCGCGACGTTGTCGTTGGAGCGCACGGTGCACTCCCACTTCTTGACGCCGAAGACCTCTTCGGGAACCTCGATCTTCATGTCCTGTTTGACTGCCACCTGACACGACAGGCGCTCGCCCTCGCGGGCCTGGCGCTTGTTGATGTGGCCGGTTTCGGTTGGCAGGATGGCTCCGCCGCCTTCAAAGACCTTGACCTTGCACTGGGCGCAGGTACCGCCGCCGCCGCAGGCCGAGCCGACGAAGATGCCGGAGTCAGCCAGCGCGCCGAGCAGCTTGCCGCCTGTGGGTACCTCGATGGTCTTCTCGTTGTTGATGTTGATCTTGACGTTGCCCTGGGCGACCAGCTTCGAGCGGGCACTGAGAATGATGAACACCAGCGCCAGCACGATGGCCGCGAAAAAGATGACACCTAGAATGATTTCGATCATTTGCAGATTCCTTGTCGCGTCAGAGCTGGATGCCCGAGAAGGCCATGAAGCCGAGCGACATCAAACCCGTTGCGATGAACGTGATGCCCAGGCCCTGAAGGCCGGCCGGAATGTCGGAGTACTTGAGCTTCTCGCGAATTCCCGCCAGTGCGGTGATCGCGAGCGCCCAGCCAAGGCCGGTGCCAATGCCATAGGTGACGCTCTCGGCGAAGTTGTAGTCACGTTCGACCATGAACAGAGTGCCGCCAAGAATTGCGCAGTTCACCGTGATCAGCGGCATGTACACACCGAGCGCGTTGTACAGCGCGGGTACGTACTTGTCGAGGAACATCTCGAGAATCTGCACCATCGCGGCGATCACGCCGATGTAGCAGATCAGGCCGAGGAAGCTCAGGTTGACGTCCGGCAAGCCGGCCCACGCAAGTGCTCCGTCACGCAGCAGGAAGTAGTAGATCAGGTGGTTGACCGGCACGGTCAGGGTCTGAATGAATACGACCGCGATGCCCAGACCGAACGCCGCGCTGACCTGCTTCGAGATGGCAAGAAAGGTGCACATCCCGAGGAAGAACGCCAGCGCAAGGTTCTCGACGAAGACCGCACTGATGAAGAGATTGAAATAGTTAGCCATTTACGACACCTCGGACTGTTGTGCAGTCTGGATCTTGAAGTCGGGCTTCTCCACCTGGGCGGGTTTCCACGCACGCACGCCCCAGATGATCAGGCCGATGATGAAGAACGCGCTGGGCGGCAGCAGCAGCATGCCGTTGGGCACGTACCAGCCGCCATCCTTGGCGAGTGTCAGGATCTGCACGCCGAACAGCGAGCCGGAGCCGAACAGCTCGCGGATGAAGCCGACCGCCATCAGGATCACGCTATAGCCCAGCGCGTTGCCGAGGCCATCCCAGAAGCTGGGTAGCGGCGGGTTCTTCAACGCGAAGGCTTCGGCGCGACCGAGCACGATGCAGTTGGTGATGATCAGCCCGACGAACACCGACAGCTCCTTGGACAGACCGAAGGCGAAGGCCTTGAGGAGCTGGTCCACCACGATCACCAGCGAGGCAATGATGGTGATCTGGATGATGATCCGCACACTGGACGGAATGTGGTTGCGAATCAGGCTGATGATGACGTTGGATGCGCACAGCACCGCGATCAGCGCCAGGCTCATCGTCAATGCGGTGGACATCTTGGTGGTGACCGCCAGCGCCGAACAGATCCCGAGCACCTGCAGGATGATCGGGTTGTTGTCGGCAATCGGCTTGTTGATGAGGTCCTTGGTTGCGTTCGCCATGGTTTAGCCCCTTTCGTCGCGCAGGCGGGCAAGCAGCGGACCGTAGCCACTGTCACCCAGCCAGAAGTTGATCAGGTTCTCGACGCCGCGGGCAGTCAGCGTCGCGCCGGCCAGACCGTCGATGCGGTGTTCCGCGTTCGGCGTGGAGGCGTCGACGGTGCCCTTGATCAGCTCGATGACCGGTTCGCCGGCATCGTTGAAGGCGACCTTGCCACGCCACAGCGCGCGCCAGTTGGGGTTGTCCACTTCGCCGCCGAGACCCGGGGTTTCAGCGTGCTGGTAGAACTTGAGGCCCTGCACGGTGCGCAGATCACCCTCGAGCGCGAGGAATCCGTACAGCGTGGACCACAGCCCCGCGCCATGTACCGGCAGGATTAGCGTGGTGATCTCGCCAGCATCATTACGCACCTTGTACACAGGCATGAACTCGGGCAGGCGTTTGATGTTGGCGGGGTCCTCGGCGCGGGTCAGCGCGCGCGAGGTCGAGGGGTCCTTGCTGACGCGGTCGATGTCGAAGGTGGCGACATCCATGGCGTCGCTTGGCTGACCGTCGGCCAGGCGAACCAGGATCGCTTCGATGCCTTCAAAGGCTTCCTGGAAGCTCTGACCGGGGCGCTGGACTTCGGCGACCTCGACGATGTTGCGAATGCGGTCGGCTTCCTGGTTGGCGATCTGCAAGGGGCGCAGACCGATTGCCGCCGACGCGACAACCACTGAACACGAGAAGCACACGGCGAGCGCCATGAAGACCGTTTTCTTCGGATTGTCGTTGGGCAGGGCAAGAATGGACGCCAGCGGGCCGCCGGCGGATTTAGTTTCAGGCGCTGACATGGCGGCGCTCCCTCCGTCGGATATTCATCTGGATGACGACATAGTCGATCAGCGGCGCGAACAGGTTGGCGAACAGGATCGCCAGCATGATGCCTTCGGGGAAGGCGGGGTTGATCGCGCGAATCAGAACGGTCATGAAACCGATCAGGATGCCGAAGACGAGTCGTCCCGTATTCGTCATCGAAGCGGACACCGGATCGGTGGCCATGAAGACCAGACCGAAGGCGAGACCACCAACGACGAAGTGCCAGTAGAACGGCATGGCCATCATCGGCCGTGCGTCGCTGGCGACCAGGTTGAACAGCAGCGAGGTGGCGATCACGCCAATGACCACGCCGAGCATGATGCGCCACGAGGCGATGCGGGTGTACAGCAGGAAGGCCATGCCGATGAGGATTGCCAGCGTGGAGGTTTCACCCAGCGAACCCGGCATCAGGCCGAGGAAGGCCTGCATCCACGTCAGCCCGCTGTCGGCGATTGCCGCCATGCCGCCGGTTTCGCCCAGGCCGAGCGGGGTCGCGTGCGAATAACCGTCGACCGCGACCCACACCTGGTCGCCCGAGATTTCGGCCGGATAGGCGAAGTACAGGAAAGCACGGCCAGTCAGCGCCGGGTTGAGGAAGTTCTTGCCGGTGCCACCGAAGACTTCCTTGCCGATGACCACGCCAAAGCTGATGCCCACGGCCACCATCCACAGTGGAATTTCAGGCGGCAGGGTCAGGGTGAACAGCATCGAGGTCACGAGAAAACCTTCGTTGACCTCGTGGTTGCGCACCGTGGCGAACAGCACCTCCCACAGACCGCCGACGATCAGCGTCGTCAGATAGATCGGCAGGAAGAGCAGGAAACCGTGCACCATATTGGCGAACAGGTTGCCCGGGTTGAAGCCGATGCCCAGCAGCGCCAGCAGACCACCGCGCCAGTCCTCGCGAACCATGCCGAGTTCGGACAGGGCGAGGTTGGCCTGATAGCCGGCATTGATCCAGCTCCACAGGATGCACGGAATCAGCGCGACGACGACGTAGCTCATCATGCGCTTCAGGTCGATACCGTCCCGCACGTGCGGGGCGGTACGGGTGGAGTGATTGGGTGAATACAGGAAGGTATCCACCATCTCATAGACAGCATAGTATTTTTCGAACCGACCACCCTTGTGAAACTGCGGTTCGATGCTGTCGAGGAAACGTCGCAAGCGTGACATCAGCCTTCCCTCTCGATTTGGCTCAGGTTTTGACGAAGTACCGGTGCGTAGTCGTACTTGCCGACGCACACGAACGAACACAGTGCGAGGTCTTCCTCGTCAAGCTCGAGACAGCCGAGCTTTTGCGCCATGTCGGTGTCGCGCACCAGCAGGTAGCGCAGCAGCTGGGTGGGCAGGATGTCAAGCGGCATGACGTCTTCGAAGGTGCCGACCGGAACCATTGCACGCGGGCTGCCGTTCTGGTTGGCGCTGAAGGTCATCGGCTTTCCGGAGCCGCGCGAAAAGCTCGACAGCATCACGTTGAGGAAGGAGTACTTGGTCTTGCCGGCCGGGTTGAGCCAGCCCAGCACTTCACGTGGTGAGGTTTCCTCGATGACGCTGATCTGCAGGTGATGGCAGCCGATGAAGGACGACCAGCCGGCGGCGCGGCGACCCGACAGCACCGAGCCGGAAATTGCGCGGTTCTCGCCTTCCTCCAGCTCTCCCTCGAGCAACTCCTCGATGCAGGCGCCAGCGCGGGTACGCAGCAGGCGCGGATTCTTCACCTGTGGGCCACCCAGTGCGATGACGCGCTCTACATGGAGCTTGCCAGTTGTAAACAGCTTGCCGATGGCGATCACGTCCTGGTAGTTCAGGTGCCATACCGTCTTGGTGGCGTTGACCGGATCGAGAAAATGGATGTGCGTGCTGGGCAAACCGGCCGGGTGGGGGCCTTCGAAACTGGCGACGGTGACCTTGTCCAGGCCGGGCGAGGCCGGGAGCTCGGCGCTTGCCGCCTTGCACACGTAAACCTTGCCGTCGGTCAGCCGCGACAGGACGGTCAGACCATGGTCGAAGGATTCGGCCTCGGCTGCGATGATCGGCGCCGGGTCCGCGGCAAGCGGGTTGGTGTCGATCGCAGTGACGAAAATGGCCGCCGGCCGTGTCGTCGGATCGGGGAGCTTGCCGTATGGACGTGTCCTGAACGCAGTCCACATGCCGGAAACCAGCAGGTTGTCGACGATCTTCTCGCCATCCAGACTGGCGAGCTGATCCGCGGGCCAGCTGGCGAAGCTTTCGGCTTCCTCGCTTTCGTCGAGGCGAATGACGACTGACTGAAGCATGCGTCGCGCGCCGCGATTGATTGCGACGACTTCGCCCCCGCCAGGCGCGGTGATGCGGACACCGGGCAATTTCTTGTGCTCGAAGAGCGCTTGTCCCAGCTTGACCTTGTCGCCTTCGGCGACAAGCATGGTGGGCTTGAGATCGACATGATCAACGCCCAGGACAGCCACGTGCCGAACGGCCCGGGCGGCGTCGATACGCTGCTCCGGTTTGCCGCTGATCGGCAGATCCAGGCCCTTTGTGATCTTTATGTGCATAGAGGTCTCGATCCTGGTTGACGGAAACCGACGCTTCACCCGCGAGGTGCCAGCCGTAGTCGGCCTCCCGATCGACGACTGCCGGCGCGCGGGCATGAACCCTGGTCGGCATACAAAAAAACCGGTTGATTTTACATTTTTTTCGGGGGTCTCATCAAACCATCGACCACTTATATGCGGCGCAGCAGTTTAAATGCATTTTGCATCATGGGGCTGTCGGTGACGTCCCGGAACGGCGTGCATTCATCCGGATCGGCAATTCGGGCGGCGGTCTGGTCGAAGGCGCGCTAGAATGCGCACTTTGGGCGCATGGTGGTGGAAAAGCCCGGCGCGGCAGCAAATGGATTCGGTGCAGATGGAACGGAGGCGACGATGGGGGCCGGCGGTGACGGTAGCCGCGGTGATCGAGCGTGACGGGCGCTTTCTCATGGTGGAGGAAGAAACCCCCGAAGGTTTGCGCATCAATCAACCGGCGGGACACCTCGAACCGGGGGAGTCATTGCGCGACGCGGTGATTCGCGAAGCCTTCGAGGAGACTGGCCATCGCTTTTTTCCTGAGGCGCTGATCGGGGTGTACCGCTGGACGCAACCGGATGGCGAGACGACCTACCTGCGGTTCGCCTGGACGGGAGACGTCCGGGCGCCGGAGTCATCCGTGTGTCTCGACGAAGGCATCGTGCGGACGCTGTGGATGACGCCCGACGAACTGCGTGCATCGGTCGCGCGTCATCGCAGCCGTCTGGTGATGCAGTGCGTGGAGGACTGGTTGTCCGGCCACCGCCACCCGCTCGAACTCGTTCGCGAGTTCGAGTCCTGAAGGGCTGGCGGTGGCGCTCGTGATCATGGGCATGGTGGCCTCCGTTGCGCGTGGTGACGGACCTGAGCGGATCATGTCGCGACTGTTCCGTGGCTTGGCGGGCGGTGTCTGTATGCTGCTGGCGTCGGTCACGGTGTTCGCGTCCTCCACTGGCGAGCGCGTCGAGGTGTGTTTCAACTACGGATGTGCGGAGCGCACGCCAATCTTCGTCGCCACCGAGGACTTTGAACGTCTCGCGGCGATGTTTCACGACATCGGTGGCCCCGAAGAAGAGCGCGAGGCGATCGCGCGGGCAGTGGCGGCGCTGTTCGAGGTGGCGGGCGGTCAGACGCCCGTATTCGCCGATCGTCGGGGCAATCTGCTCGATGCCGGTGTCGAAGGCCGTATGGATTGCATCGACCATTCGACCACGACGACGGGGTTTCTGCGATTGCTCGAAGATCGGGGTTGGCTGCGTCATCACACGGTGGGTACGCCCGCGCGACGCACGAGCTGGGTCTTGCAGCATTTTTCCGCGGTGATCGAAGCACGTGAACCGGCTCCGGCAGGCGGACGGCCGGGACACGGTGACTGGCCGGACCATGTGGGGTTGTTGCTCGTGTTGTGCGATTGTCCCGAGGTGGTATACGACGGAGTGGTGGTCGATGAGGTTGTCGACGACGATGATGCACGGCCGCCGGATCCGGTGCGTTTCGCGGTCGACAGCTGGTTCGTGGATCATGGCGAGCCGGCGGTGATTCTGCCGCTGGCCGATTGGTATAGGGGAGAAGGACCCAATGTCCAGTAAACAGGATCCCGCAGGCATGCGGGTGGTCGTCGGCATGTCCGGCGGTGTCGACTCGTCGGTGACGGCGCTGTTGCTCAAGCAACAGGGTTATCAGGTGACCGGCCTGTTCATGAAGAACTGGGAAGACGATGACGACGGCGAGTATTGTTCGACGCGTCAGGATCTGGTGGACGTGGCATCGGTGTGCGACGTGATCGGCATTGATCTCGAAGTGGTGAACTTCTCGGCGGAATATAAGGAGCGCGTGTTCGCGGAGTTTCTCGATGAGTATCGTGCCGGCCGAACGCCCAATCCCGACATTCTGTGCAACTCGGAAATCAAGTTCCGTTGCTTTCTCGACCACGCGATGAAGCTGGGGGCTGAGCGCATCGCCACCGGCCATTACGCCCGGGTGCGGGAGTGGATAAACGACGGGCGCAGCGAATTCCAGTTGATGAAGGCCGAGGACGGCACCAAGGATCAGAGCTACTTCCTTTACCGGCTCAATCAGCAGCAACTCGCACGGACGCTGTTTCCACTCGGCGACCTTTACAAGCGCGAGGTCCGTGGGATCGCCGAGAAAGCCGGTCTGCATGTCGCCGCCAAGAAGGACTCGACCGGCATCTGCTTCATCGGCGAGCGACCATTCCGCGAATTCCTGATGCGCTACCTGCCGGTTTCACCTGGCGAGATCCGGTCGCTCGACGATGGGCGGGTGCTTGGCGAGCATCAGGGGTTGATGTATCACACCATCGGTCAGCGCAAGGGGCTGCACATTGGTGGCATCAAGGGCCAGCAGGACGCGGCAGGCGAGCACGAGGCCTGGTACGTGGCCGCCAAGGATGTCGTGAGCAACGTGCTCTACGTGGTACAGGGACACGATCACCCCGCGCTGCTCAAGGAGCGCCTTACTGCAACCCGGCTGAACTGGATTGCCGGACAGGATCCGCACACCCATTGGGTGTACACCGCCAAACCGCGTTATCGCAGCCCCGACATGCCATGTGAAATCGATGCCGTCAGCCCGGATCGGGCCGAGATCGTGTTCGCCCAGGCGCAGTGGGCGCTGACCCCCGGCCAGAGCGTGGTCGTCTATGAGTCGAACGTGTGTCTGGGGGGAGGGGTGATCGCCTGACCCCCTGCCCGGCAGCGGCGGTGTGCCTGAGCGGGAGGCGCAAGCGATGGTGGCTCCAGGTAGAACGGAGCGCTGGCCCCATTCTACCCGGGCGCCGGGAAACCGTCTGGAAGGCCGCCCGCCGCGGCTCAGGCGCCGCTTGGTGGGGCGCCGATGCGTTGCCGGGTCCATTCTCCGAAATGCGAGCAGCGATCGACGTATTCCCGCGTACTCTTGGGCATGGTTACGCGCGCTCGCGTCAGGTAGCTGACCAGCTGTATGCCTTGTTCGATCAACTGCTTGCCGTCGGTGGCCATCTGCAGCAGATCCGGAGTGGGGGCACTGGAAAATCGTGGCTGGAACGCCGAAAGGTGTTCCTGCGCGACGACGAAGTCGGTCCAGATATCGAAGATGTGTGGATCGGTGCGTAGGGTTTCGCACTTGATCTTTGCCGCGGTGGCGAAAGCGCGCACATCGCCGGCAATGCCTTCGAAGATTGGCGTCGATGCGAGGCTGTTGATCATCACGCCGGCGATGCGGTCGATGTCCTTCAGGGTTTGAGCGATCTTGATGTAACGGCTTTCGTAGAACGCCTCGATCGGAATCGAGAAGGCGCGAAACGGTTCGCCCCACAGTTCGTCGATGCCTTCGTCGCCGCTGATGTGGCGAACCAGCTTGCCGAGGCTGAGCGACTCCTGCAGGCATTGACCGCATTCGCGCATCAGGGCGCTGTCCTGGGTCACGTCGACACCTTCCGCCTGCAGATCGACCAGTCGCGTGAAGATGTCCGTCGCACGATTGAACAGTGCGCCCGCGAGCATGGCGCCCTTGACGCGGCGACGTTCGGGATCCGTTTCAGCCTCGAACGCTGCGCGCGCTTCCTTCAGGCGCTTGCCCGGGATGTTGATGCCATGCTCGACGTGGTTGAACAGGCGCCGTGTGAGCGCTTCAATCAACCGGCGCTTGGCACGCAGCGAATCCGCGGGCGCATCGTAGGCCTTGATCCAGTAGCCATCGTAATGAATGCGCCTGACGCCGTCGATGGTGCGAATGGTTCCGTTTGGAATGGGTTGATTCATCTCTTTCGGGCTCGATCCTGACCGGGCGGCGTCGCTGCCCGGTTTGGGTGCAGGCGCCAAGCATACGCCTGTTGTGCGCAGCAAAAAAGCCCCCTTGTCGGCATCTGTCTCGGTCGGGGGCTGGCGTGGGGGCCGCCGGTCGCGAGCCGGGCTATTCAGACCCCCGCGGCTGGTGCAGGGACTGCAAGCCGAAGGCGCGGGCGGGGGCGTCATGCCGACGGAAAGACCCGCGCCGTGGTTCGGAAGGCGCCATCCGCGCTGTTCCGGCCGGAGGTCTCCTACTGGGCGCCGGAGGCGCGCCGCACCGCCAGTCGTTCGTTGCGTTGGCGGCGTCGTTTGATCACCACCTTGACGCGCCAGATCAGCAACATGCCGAAATAACCGATGATGGCCGCGGTCACCGCCATGATGAGCATGCCGAGGACCAGCGGGCGTCCGATGCCGGTCAGCCAATGTACGGCATCGACCAGCCATTGCAGGGTGCTGCTGGCGTGATCTTCGGCCGGGACGGCGCCGCTGGCGACTGCCGGCGGCAGGATGCTGCTGCCCAGTCGGTAGGCGAACACGTAGATCGGGCCGTAGGTGAAGGGGTTGCTGATCAGTGTCGCGATCGCCGCAATCCAGAGATTGGCGCGTAACGCGAGCGCTGCCACTGCGGCGGCCGGAATCTGGGCTACCGGTACCATGAGGCCGAAGAACGCACCGATCGCGACCCCACGCGCCACCGAGTTGCGGTTGATGTGCCACAGCAGCGGATCGTGGAGGCGCGGCCCGAGCCACCGCAAAAAGCGGTTTTGCTGAATGCTTTCGCGGGTGGGCAGGAAACGCTTCATTTCGATCGACCTTGAAAGATACCGTGTATTGTAATCGGGATCGCGGTCGTGCGGTGGCAATGTCCCCCTTGCCCAGCCTCGACCATGGTTGCTTCGACACCGTGGCCGACGACAAGTGCCCTTGCCGGAATGAAGGTTTCGTCGTTCTGGCACGCTGGGGATTGTCCCATGCGATTTGGGTTCGAGTGGCGACAGGTGCCGCGAAATTCAAGGCGAGGGCGGAGAGCGGCTCTGCCAGCACGCGGGGGCGCAATCCCGTGACCGAAACCGATTACAGCAGATCCGGCGGGACCACGCTGCGCAACACGGTTTGCGTTTCGCCATTACGGACCCTGTTGCTGAACCACCACACCGCTCCTTTCTTGATCGTCCAGTCGGCTTCGGTCCCGGCCAGCAGCAGGGCCGCGAGTCGTCCCAGCGAAGGCTGATGACCGACCAGCAGGCAGGCGCCGCTGGAGTCCGGCCAGCCAGTGGCGGCGAGAATGTCCGCGACGTTGCCTTCCGGGCCGATTGCGGGTACGACCAGAAAGTCATCGGTGAATGCGGAGGCCGTCTGGCGGGTGCGCACCGTGGGACTGACCAGCACCTTGAGTCGTTTGGGGCGGTTTGCACGCAGCCAGTCGGCGGTCTTGCGGGCCTGTTTTTCTCCGCGCAGGGTGAGTTCGCGAGCGTGGTCCGGCGTACCTTCGACGGCCTCCGCGTGTCGCCACAGGATCAGGTCCATGATGCGGTCTCCTTTTCGGTGTCATCGAACGGGGTGCCGCCCCACCTTTCCACCCGGCATGCTCGTTCGACAAAGCCGTGAATGCTGGCAGGGGCATGTTTCCGTATGATGAAACGGTTCGTCGGGCGGGCGTCGTTCAGGCCCGGTTTTCGAGACCCGGTCATTCCTGCAAAACCGGCCACCCGCCGGACCAGGCGGTGGTGGTGTGCAGTCCGGGTCGGCGACGTGCCGACATGGCAAGCGTCGCGGATGAGTCCGGAACTCGTCATGGCGGGGCTACTGCCAGGGGGCGTCGCCCTTTACCAAGGTGCGCAGCTCGTCGATGGAGCGTTGGCACAGTCGCGCGTAACGCGGCCCATGCCAGCCACAGACGAACGCCGCTGCGGCGTTCATCTCGGGGTCGTCCCCTGCATGCTCGAGCAGACGCTCGCGGGCGACGTCGAGGTCGTGGATGAAGCCGAGTGCCTTCTGCGCGCGGGTCAGGTGGCGGGTATAGTCGTTGCTCCGGCGCGCAGGCATCAGCGGGGCGAAGAACTCCATGCCATAGCGGAGCTGCTTGAGTGCGATGCGCAGTGCGTGCAGGTGTTCGGGGACGAGCGTGCGTGCGGCCTTGTAGCGTTTGCGTACTTTCTTGCGTACCGCGTCGAGCTGCAGTCCTGCGAAGACGCGCAGGTCGGCGGCGCCGATCAGGTTGTTCGACGGGAGGGTATGCAGCGCGGCAATGAATCCGATCAGCAGGCGCCCCTGGGCGGCGGGATCCAGGCAGTGGGCCGTCGCTTCGCGGGCTTGATCCCGGGCCGTGCGCACGGTGCTCTGCAGGCGGGCGAGCGCGGCATCTTCGGCGGTGCTGGTGCCGGCGACCGGAGCGAGAATCTCATCGTAGAGCACATCCAGGTCGCGTGCTTCGCCGAAACGGTTGGCGTTGAGCTTGAACCGCTCGTTCCAGTCGGTCACGAAGTCGTCCGGCAATGCTGGGGCGAACAGGCGGATCAGGGAGCGCAGACGGCGTTGCGACACGCGCAGCTGATGAATGAACTCGGGGTCGTCGCTGCCCGCCGCGCCACGGGCATTGGCCTGCCACTGGCGCGCGCACGAGAAGGCCAGCTGACGGAAGGCCTCGACCGGCGTTTGTCCTGCGCGGATGTCGGATTCCGTGGCGCGCTCGGGCTCGGCGCGGACGCCCAGATGCAGCCGGTATCCGCGCTCGGCCTTGCTGACGTCGTCGGGCAGCAGTGGCAGGTCGGCGGCAAGTCTGCAGGCGAGCACGAGAAGGTCGAGCGGTTTGCCGGCATCGAGTTCCAGCTCGATTTCGCAGATCGGCTCGACGTGCTCGCCGCAGACGACCTCGCCGGTGTCGATCATGATCAGGATGCGGCAGCGTTCGTCGGGTGCGTAGATCCGGGTTTCGCGCTTGAAGCGCGTCGAGAACACGGGTACCAGTGCGTCACGATGGCGTTCAAGCACCTTCCGCACCCTTGCCGTGTCGATGGAGGAGAAGTCGAAGCTGCCGTCGTAGGGTTGCTCCCATTCCGGCCGTTGAGTGAGCCCTCCGGTCGATTGCGCCGCGCATTTCACGGTCTGCAGCCATTGCCGGCCCTGGCGCCGCGTGCGCACGGCGATCTTGCGTGCCTTCAGCGTGAGCTCGGGGGTGTCGTAGTAGGTGTTCTCCAGCGTCACGGCGTTGCCTTGCTTTGGCGCGTCGCGAATGACCGGGTGACGGCGCAGCGCCGCCAGGGCATGGTGCTGCAGGCTCAGCTTGAGCTCGATTTCCTGACTCATTTCTCCCTCTCGTGCATTCGCGCACCCCGGTGTCCTTGTCCATGAGGGCGTCGCGGGAATGGGCCTTGAGAGCATTCTATCCGGGATCGGTGGCGTCGTCTTGTTGCAGGGCGCAACGAGGAAATCCGGAGCCGTGTATCGCTCCGGATCCCTGCATGCCGCAGGGGCAGGGACTTTCCTGCGGTTGAGCGGCTTCAGCCTGTCGCCAGGGGTTCGCCGAATACCAGTTGCCACAGGGCGGCGACCGGCGCTCGCGCGGCATGCACTTCGTCGGGCTCGACCCGGGAAGGCAGGTCATTGAGGCGCTGGCGGTGTTGCAGGCGACGCATCAACCGATAGGCGTCGCCGCATCCGGTGGCCAGATCCGCCGGGATCAGACCGAGTTCGCCGGCGATGCGCAGCAGTGCGATGTTGCCGAGATTCTCGGCAAGCCCGGGATGACGGTGGGCGTGGCCGAGGACCAGGTACTGGATCAGGAATTCGACGTCGACCAGGCCACCGGCGTCGTGTTTGAGGTCGAACGTCTCGCCCTTTCCCGAATGCGCGTCGCGCATCTTGTGTCGCATCTCGAGGACATCCACGCGCAACTTGTCGAGATCGCGCGGCTGGCTCAGCACCTCGCGGCGAACGCGCTCGAAACCCTCGCCGATCGCGCGGTCACCGGCGGCAAAGCGGGCGCGGGTCAGCGCCTGGTGCTCCCATACCCAGGCGGATTCGAGCTGATACTTGCGGAAACCTTCCAGCGAGGTGACGAGCAGGCCCGCGTCGCCGTTGGGGCGCAGGCGCAGATCGGTCTCGAACAGAATGCCGGCCGAAGTACGGCTCGACAGCCAGGTGTTGATGCGCTGCGCGAAGCGCGAGTACACCTCGAGCGCTTCCGGGGCTTCGTCGTCGAACAGGAAGACGATGTCGAGATCGGAGACGTAGCCGAGTTCCTTGCCGCCGAGCTTGCCGTAGGCGACGACCGCGAAGCGGGGGGTGTCGCGATGGCGCTTGCGGATCTTGCGCCAGACCAGCGGCAAGGTCAGCTCGAGCACGATGTCGGCCAGCGCCGAAAGATGGTCGGCCAGGCGTTCGACGGTGAGTTTGCCTGAGATGTCCTGCGTCAGCAGACGGAACACCTGGGCATGATGATGCTCGCGCATCCTGTCCATCTGGTGTTCCATGTCGGGCTCGATGGCGTCGAGGGCGGTGCGCAGTTCTTCGGCGAAGCGGGGCCAGTCGGGTTCCTCTTCCAGGTGCCGGTCGTCGAGCAGCTCGTCGAGCAGGATCGGATGGCGGGTCAGGTATTGCGCCGCCCACCGCGACGCGCTCATCAGGTCGGCGACGCGCTTGAGGGCTTGCGGGTATTGCTGCAACAGCGCGAGGTAGGCGCCGCGGCGGGTGATGGTTTCGAGCAGCTCGAGACAGCGTGCCAGGGTTTCATCCGGCGCCGGGGTGGCGGCGGCGGCTTCGACAACGCGCGGCACCAGCGCATCGAGGCGGCCGCGGATGTGACTGGGCAGCTGCTGATAGCGTCCGCTCTCGTGCAGGGCGGCGAGCCGTCGCGAGACGGCGTCAGGGTCGCGGTAGCCGAGCCGGGCCAGTATCGGGTCGACGTTGTCAGTGTCCTCGGCCGAGGCCCAGACGTCGTCCAGGCTGTGGTCTTCCTCGCTGGGGTCGCTGAAGACGTCGTTGAAGTGGCGGGTGACGACCTGGCGGTGGGCGTCGAGCGTGGCGAGCAGGCCGGAGATGTCGTCGAAGCCGGCGGCGCGGGCGATCAGCGCACGGTCGGCGTCGCTGTCGGGCAGGTCGTGGGTCTGTGCGTCCTCGACGTACTGCAGGCGGTGCTCGATGCGCCGCAGGAAGTCATAAGCACGGGACAGCTCGTCGACGGTGGTCTCGGCGAGAATTCCGCGCTCGGCCAGCTCGCGCAGCACACGCAGGGTCGGGCGAACCTGCAGGTCGCGGTCACGTCCGCCGCGAATCAGCTGGAACACCTGGGCGATGAACTCGATCTCGCGAATACCACCGGGACCGAGCTTGACGTTGTTGGCGCGGTCGCGCCGTGCCACCTCGCGGCGGATCTGGCTGTGCAGGTCGCGCATCGCGTTGATCGCGCCGAAGTCGAGGTACTTGCGGAACACGAACGGGCGGGCGATGGCCTCGAGCTCGTCGAAGCGTTCGCCGTTGAGCACGCGCGCCTTGATCCACGCATAGCGCTCCCATTCGCGCCCCTGCGTGATGAAGTAGTTCTCGAGCATGTCGAAGCTGCACACCAGAGGGCCGGAGTCGCCGTTCGGTCGCAGCCGCATGTCCACGCGGAACACCTGTCCATGCTCGGTGATCTCGGACAGCATCTTGATCAGCTGGCGGCCGAGGCGTTCGAAGAATTCGAAGTTGCTGATGACCTTGGCGCCGCCGGTGTCGCCGTCTTCGGGATAGACGAAGATCAGGTCGATGTCGGACGAAACGTTGAGTTCGCGCCCGCCGAGCTTGCCCATGCCGATGATCAGCAGTTCCTGCACCCAGCCCGAGGGCGACAATGGTTCGCCATAGCGCTGGACCAGCGTCGCCCGGATCGCGTCGTGCGCTTCGTGGATGCAGGTTTCGGCCAGCACCGTCATGGTTTCGGTGACTTCGGCGAGATCGGCGTCGCCGTTGAGGTCGCGGGTAGCGAGATGGCAAATGACCCACGTACGCAACTGTCGCAGCGCGGCGCCGAGGGTATCCGGCGTGGGCGAGCGCGTGGCGAGAAAGGCGCGCATGTCTTCCGCGACGACCGGACGGTCGATCGAGGTGGTCAGGGCTTGCCCCAGCCAGGGCCGGCTTTGCAGCATGCGGCCGAGAAAACGCGACAGCGAGGTGGCATGGGCGATCTTCGGGTGTGGGGTGACTGCTGAAGTCATTGCGGGGCGGGGTCCTGTTCGTTGCTAGAATGAAGGGCGTCGGCGCGCTGCATTGCGGGCACTGAACCGCCGGAACCTCCACCGGTCCGTTACTGTAGGCGATGGACAGCCTGTGTCCGCTGGCATCATTTGATCATGAAATCGTATTCCCAGTCTTCCCTCCCGCAGGCCTCGGCGCACGGGTCGGGCGCGCAACCGTCGGCGGGCTTGCCCGGCGATCCGATCCCGGCCGCGAATCGTCGCTCGCGCCTGATGCCATTGCTGATTGGCCTGTTCTTCATGCTCGGCCTGGGGTTCTTGCTCGTCCGCGAGGTGCTCGTGCCGCACGTGGATGTGGTACGCCCACATCTGGTGGCGGCCCTCGAGCGTGGCCTTGGGCGCCCGGTGGTCATCGAGGCACTGGCGATCGACTGGCGCGGCGTACGGCCGCGGCTGCGGATCAACGGACTGCGCATTCTCGAGAACGACCAGTCGGCGGCGCTCGCGCTGGAGCGGGTCGATGCGACGCTGGCGTGGTCTTCGTTCGGACGCGGGGCGATTCATTTTCACCGGCTGGTGGTCCATGCACCGGATCTGGCGTTGCGCCGTGACCCCGAGGGGCGATTCTTCGTCGCCGGATTGCATGTCGACCCACAAGCGCCCGGATCCGGGCTGCGCAACTGGCTGCTCGCGCAGCGCGAGGTGGTCGTGCGCGATGCTCGCCTGACGTGGCTCGACCAGTTGCGTGGTGCGCCGCCGCTGAGCGTGCATGCCGTACAACTGCGATTGAGTGCCGCGGGCGGTCGGCATCGTTTCGCGGGGCAGGCGCGCTTGCCTGAAGGGTTGGGCGGCCGGGTGGAGCTCAAGGGCGACATGGTGAGCCTGGATCCGGCTCGTCCCGAAGCGTGGGCGGGGCAGGTCTATGCTGCGGTTGAGGACGTCGATCTGGGCGGTGGGGCGCCGTGGCTGGACCTGCCGCTGTCGCTGCGGGGAAGCGCCAGCGCGCGGGCATGGATCGATGTTGATTTCGGGCAGCTGGGCGGTGGCGTCGCGGACTTCGCGCTGGCGGGTGTCGAGTTTGGCCGGAACGAAGCTGGCGAACCCCTCAGGCTGGAGGACGCAAGTGCACGCGTGTCGTTGCGCCGCGGTGGCGGCGGGACATGGGAGTGGTCGTTCGGGGAGGCCGAGGTTGGACAGGTCGGTCACGCCCGTGTTGGTCCATTCAATGCGTCCGTGGTCGTTGGCCGTGCGTCGAGCGATGCCGGCGGTGGCTGGGTTGCCAACGAAGTGGGGGTGCAGGCTGCCCGACTTGATCTGGCTGCGCTCGCTGCGCTCGCCGAAGGGTTGCCGCCGGCATGGTTGCCCGCTGATCAGCGTCAACGGCTGGTGGCGATGGGGCCGTCGGGCCAGTTGCAGGAGCTCGATGCCAAATGGCGTGGTTCGTCGCTGGATGGGCGTCCGGCGTGGGCGGTGAATGCGCACTTCTCCGGTCTGCGCCTGGATGCGGTCGATCGGCTGCCGGGGGTCGAGGGAATGTCCGGCGAGATTCGTGGGGACGCCTTGCGGGGGCGCTTCATCGTGCGTGGCCGCGACGCCGCGCTGGCCTTGCCGGCGGTGTTTCCCGAGCCGGTGATCGCGCTGTCGTCATTGTTCGTCGAAGGAGGGTGGACGCATGGTGCCGACGGCACCGATCTTACGGTTGACGCCCTGCGCTTCGAGAATGAGGATGCCGCCGGCAGCGCCTCGGGGGTGTATCGCAGCGGGGTGGGGCGGCGCGGCGGCATCGATCTTGCCGCTCGCCTGACGCGGGCGGAAGGCATGGCGGTGGCGCGTTACCTGCCGTGGGTCGCCGGCGCGGGGGTGAGGGCGTGGCTTGGCGATGCCCTGCAGGGCGGCTTCGTACCGGAGGCGCGATTGCGTTTGATGGGGCCGCTCGATGCGTTTCCGTTTGAAAACGGCGAAGGGGTGTTTCAGGTTACCGCACGGGTGGCCGATGCCCGTTTGCGTTTCGATCCAGCGTGGCCTCCGATCGAGGCGATCCATGGAGAGCTTCGATTCGAGGGGCCGGGCATGCGCATTCTCGCCGACAACGCGCGAATCATGAACGTCGATTTGACTGAGGTGACCGCGCGCATTCCGGACCTGGACGCGCCGGAAGGCGCGTTGATGACGCTTGGGGGGCAGGCGCGAGGCGCCTCCTCGGCGTTTCTCGCGTTCGTTGCCGGCAGCCCGGTCAGCGGCTATCTCGGCGGGTTTACCGACGGCATGCATGCCGATGGCGATGGCCACCTCTCGCTCGCGCTGGAAATGCCGTTTCGCACGCCCGAGCGCACGCGCGTCGAGGGCGAATACCGTTTCTCGGGAAACCGGATCGTTGTTCTTGAAGATCTGCCGGCCTTGACCGCCGCTTCAGGACGAGTGCGGTTTACCGAGCAGCGCATGTCCCTGCGCGACGCGCGCGCGCGTTTTCTGGACGCACCATTGACCCTGGGCGCGGAGACGGTGCAGGGCGAGGGGTTGCGGCTGCGCGTTGACGGAGGGTTCAACGTTCGGGCGCTATCGGCGTTTGCCGGGTTCGAGTCCTTGCCGCTGATGGAGCATCTGTCGGGCGGTGCACCGCTGACGGCGGAGATCATCTTCGCGACAGGCGGCGCGGATGTGCGAATCGACAGCGACCTCCAGGGCTTGTCGTCGAGCCTGCCCTATCCGCTGAACAAGCGCGCGGCGCAGTCGTGGCCATTGACGGCGCGAGTGCGGGTCGACGACGGGGGGAGGCGGCAGCACCTGCGCCTTGGACTCGCGGACGATTTCACGCTGGAGCTGTCGCGGTCTCGCGACGCTTCCGGCTGGCGAATCGAGCGCGGCGGTGTTGCGATGTTCGCACCGCTGGAGACGGTCGAAGGTGGCATCATGTTCTCGGGGCGGTTCGGTGAACTCGATCTTGATCGCTGGCGTGCGTTGATTTCGGCGGCTGAAGATGCGGAGGGCGTCGATGATGCGCGCGCTGGTGGGGTGGTTGGGCGTGCGTTGCGCGCGGTGGACCTGAGCGCGGGGCGATTGCACCTGGGCGGTATCGTTCTTGACGATCTCGAACTCGGTCTGCTTGCCGACGCCGATGGCCAGGGTTGGCGTGGCAGGATCACCAGCACTCAGGCCGATGGCAGTTTTGAGTGGGGTAGCGCCGACGCCGGTGTATTGCACGCTCGCTTCGCTCACCTTGCGATCGGGGAGGCACCGGACGCCGAGCATGCCGCACCGTCTTCGTATGTGATCACCGATCTGCCGCGCCGCCTGCCGGATCTGGACGTGGTCGCGGAGCGATTTCTGCTGCGCGGCCGTGAGCTTGGGGGGCTGCTGCTGGACGCGCGCAACGAGGCTGGGCTGTGGACGCTCGAGCGGCTGGAGGTTGGTGATGCGCAAGGCATGCTGGTCGGCGAGGGGCGGTGGCGTGCTGGCGTCGAGCCCTTGACCGAACTGCGCTTCCGGCTCGATGGTGACGACATCGAGGATGTTCTCACCCGGCTCGGTTACCCCGAGTCGGTGGCTGGCGGTACGATGAGCATGCAGGGCGAGGTGTCGTGGCGCGGCGCGCCCACGCGTATTCATCATCCGAGTCTTGCCGGGGAGGTCCGGATCGAGGCCCGCAACGGGCGGTTTCGCCAGCTTGAGCCCGGTGTCGGGCGTCTGCTCGGGGTGCTCAGTCTGCAGGCCTTGCCGCGCCGGCTTTCGCTCGACTTTCGCGATGTCTTCAGCGAAGGTTTTGCGTTTGACCAGATCAGCGGAAATGTCAGCATCGAATCGGGCGTGCTGCTGACCGAGGATCTGCACATTGCTGGTCCGGCGGCAAAGATCTGGGTCGGTGGCGTGACCAGTCTGGTCGATGAGACCCAGGACTTGCTGGTCGTGGTGCAGCCCACGTTGACCGAATCGGTAGCCGTGGGCGCGGCGGCGGGCATGATCAATCCGGTGGCGGGCGTGCTCGCCTATCTCGCGCAACGGGTACTCAGCGATCCCATCGAGCGCATGTTCGCGTACAGTTATGCGATCACGGGTACGTGGTCCGATCCGAAGGTGGAAAAATTGTCTGGCGGCGCACGTCAGGGCGAGGGAGGCGGTTGAAGTGACGCAGCGAAACGAAACGAACGAGGCCGGCTATCGCATCGCCGCAGTGCAGACGGTGTCCGGTCCGGAGGTCGAGGACAACCTGCGCGTGGCCGGCGAGTTGATCGCCCGCGCCGCCGATGCGGGGGCGATGCTGGTCGCGCTGCCGGAATACTTTCCGGTGATCAGCGCCGACGAACAGGCCAAGGTGCGGCTGCGCGAACCCGATGGCGAAGGTCGGCTGCAGGATTTTCTGCGCGATATGGCGGTCCGACACGGGATATGGGTTGTTGGTGGCACGATTCCGCTCGAAGCGGGCGCGCAGGAAAAAGTGCGCAATGCGACCCTGGTGTTTGATCCGGACGGGCGGCGTGTGGCGCGTTACGACAAGATTCACCTGTTCGGTTTCCGCAAGGGTGAAGAGCGTTATGACGAAGCCGAAACCATCGAGGCAGGCGATGCGGTCACCGTGTTCGATGCCCCGTTCGGACGTGTCGGGCTGTCGGTTTGCTACGATCTGCGCTTTCCCGAGATGTACCGGCAGATGGGGGAGGTGGCGTTGATTCTGGTTCCCGCGGCGTTTACGCGTACTACCGGTCAGGCGCACTGGGAGGTGCTGCTGCGCGCCCGGGCCATCGAGAACCAGTGTTATGTAATGGCGCCCGCACAGGGCGGGCGTCATCCGTCCGGGCGGGTCACGTGGGGTCACACGATGATCATCGATCCTTGGGGCGAGGTTCAGGCCTGCCGCGACGAGGGCGAGGGCGTGGTTGTCGCGACACTCGATCCACGCCGCATTGCCGCGGTTCGTGACAGCCTGCCGGCGCTGAAGCATCGGCGCCTGTAGATACCTCCACGGCAGGTTTTTGAAACGATGAATGGGATGAATGGGCAGAGCGGACTGCCGTTGTCCGACACAGGAAATGGAAGATTGATGAGTACACAGACCAGCAATGCGCTCGAATTGGCCAACCGCTATCTGCTTGACCCCCATGCGCTCGGACAGGCCGAACTGGAACAGGTCTTCGGGCGCCTGATGCAGCACCGCGTCGATTACGCCGACCTGTACTTCCAGTACCACCGCTCGGAGGCCTGGAGTCTCGAGGAAGGGATCGTGAAGGCAGGGAGTTTCAGCATCGATCAGGGGGTGGGCGTGCGCGCCATCAGTGGCGAGAAGACGGCTTTTGCTTATTCGGATGACATTTCCCTGCCTGCGCTGACAGCCGCCGCCGAGGCTACGCGGGCGATCGCGGCGGCCGGCGGTGATGGGCGTGCCTCGCGCATCGTGGCGGCCTCCGCGCGTCCCGCGCTGTATCGCGCCGACGATCCGCTGGCCTCGCTGGGCGATACCGACAAGGTTCGTCTGCTCGAGCGTCTCGAAGGTTTCGCCCGCGCCGAGGATTCGCGGGTCACCCAGGTCATGGCCCATGTCGCCGGATCGTGGGAGGTCGTGCTGGTGACGCGCAACGATGGCCACATGGCGGCCGACGTGCGACCCTTGGTCCGGGTCTCGATCACGGTGATCATGGAAGATGGCGACCGGCGCGAGCAGGGCAGCGCCGGTGGGGGCGGACGCTTCGACTATGCCTGGTTCGACGATGATCGTCTGCGCGAGTATGCCGCCGCGGCGGTACATCAGGCGAGGGTCAATCTCGGTGCCGGACCGACTCCGGCCGGCACGATGACGGTGGTGCTCGGGCCGGGTTGGCCGGGCATCCTGCTCCACGAGGCGATCGGTCATGGTCTTGAAGGTGATTTCAACCGCAAGGGCAGTTCGGCGTTCTCGGGGCGTATCGGACAGCGCGTCGCCGCACCTGGGGTGACGGTCGTTGATGACGGCACCATCGCGGACCGCCGTGGTTCGTTGACGATCGACGATGAAGGCAATCCAACCAGCAACACCGTGCTGATCGAGGACGGCGTGCTCACCGGCTACATGCAGGACATGCTCAACGCCCGTCTGATGGGGGTGGCGCCCACAGGTAACGGCCGGCGCGAATCCTATGCCCATCTGCCGATGCCAAGAATGACCAACACCTACATGCTCAACGGCGACCGCGATCCCGCGGAGATCCTGGCCTCGGTCGAGAAGGGTTTGTATGCGGTCAATTTCGGCGGTGGTCAGGTCGATATCACGTCGGGCAAGTTCGTGTTCTCGACCTCGGAGGCGTATCTGATCGAGAACGGCAAGGTCACCCGTCCGGTCAAGGGCGCGACGCTGATCGGCAACGGGCCGGACGCGCTGACTCGGGTGTCGATGATCGGTAACGACATGTCGCTCGACCCCGGGGTCGGGACTTGTGGCAAGGATGGTCAGAGTGTCCCGGTCGGGGTGGGGCAACCCACCCTGCGCATCGACGGCTTGACCGTCGGTGGCACCGCTTGATGTGTCTGAACAGCTCGGCCACACGCGATGTTTCACGAATGCGCGCGCTTTGTAAGCGTCTTCAGCCGGTGTAAAGATATCTTTCGCGACAGGGTAGTGTCATCGCGACGGCTTACACTGTGCGCGGTGTTCGCCCCCTGAAGCGGGCGAACGAATTGCTTGTTCCGGGCCGTCCCGGGCTCGCCTCCGAAGCCAGTTCAATCGGAACGAGACGGTGCGTCGTTCAGGTCATGCAGAGTTTAACCGGACCAGTTTACGGGAGTCTTCCGATGTTCAACAAACCAAACCTGTTTCCGAAAACCGCCGAACCGCAAGCGGTGCGCAGCGGCCGTCAGCCGACGGGCACGGGGTCCGGCACGTCCTTCGGCGAATCGTCGGCAAGTGCGCGTGACTCGGGTACGGGCTCGACCACGGGTGGTCTGCCGTCTTCCGCAGCGGCCGCGGCCGCTGCGGCGGCTGCGGCAAAGCAGAACGAGAAAACCACGGACAGCAGCCTGATCGTCGGTCCCGACGTCAAGCTCAAGGGGGCCGAGATCCAGGACTGCGACACGCTCGTGGTCGAGGGGCGGGTCGAGGCGACAATGGACAGTCGCGTCATCCGCATCGCCGAAAGCGGTGCCTTTTCGGGCAAGGTCGGCGTGGATGTGGCCGAGATTCACGGTCGCTTCGACGGCGAACTGACCGCGCGCGGCCAGCTCATCATCCATGCCACGGGAAAGGTCAGTGGCAAGATTCGCTACGGCAAGATCTTCATCGAGGAAGGTGGCGAGATCTCGGGTGACATTCGTGCGCTCGACAGTGCCGAAGCGGCCACGACCCGAAGCGATGTGCAGCCGGAGCCAGCTGCCACGCAGTCCTCGTCTTCCGCCACCGAGGTCGAACGCAGCAGCGCCGCCTGATCGGCCCGGTGGCCCCCTACTGACGCAGGCTGACGACCGGGATGCCTTGCAGGGTCTGGCCGTCGGCCGCTTGCATGGCCTCCGGCACCGCTTTCGTCAGCTGCGCTTCGATTCCCAGCACGCGGGTGAGCTCCGCTTCCTCGCGCAGCACCGGGCGCAGACTCTGCAGCTTGACGTGTCCGAAGCCACGGATGCGCTCGGGAAGCGCGGCCAGCGCAATGGCCTGGTCCAGTGTGTCGGGCACCAGTCGCTCCAGCACCGCCTCGATCAGCAAGGCATAGTGTTCGGCGAGTGCACGTTCCATGCGTCGCTCCGGGTTGCGTCCGAACACGTCCAGCCAGGTGCCGCGCAGGCGCTTGCCCCTGGCCAGCCATTGCATCGCACGGAACATCCAGCTCCCGTAGCGGGCCTTGAGCGGCACGCCGTGCTTGTCGGCCTTGCTCCACAGTGGCGGGGCCATGTGGAAGGACAATTCGAGATCGCCCTCGAAGGTTTCTTCCAGCGCCTTGAGGAAGCGACCATCGGTGTATAGGCGCGCAACTTCGTATTCATCCTTGCTCGACAGCAGTTTGGCGTAGGCGCGCGCCACCGCCCGTGTCAACCGCAGCCGGCCGTCGAGGGCGACCGCTGATTCCGCTCGGCGCACCTTGTCGATCAGGGCTCGGTAGCGTCCGGCGTAGGCGGCGTCCTGGTAGCCGGTGAGGTGTTCCTCCCGGTGTGCGATCAGTTCGTCCAGCGTCATCTCGCGCGGTTTCGGCTCTTCCGCCAGCTCGAGCACGGTCTCCGGCGCTTCCGCCGCGAGCCGTCCGAGATGAAAGGCCATCCGGTTCATCTCGATCGCGACGCCGTTGAGCTCGATCGCCCGTTCCAGCGCCGCCAGCGAAACCGGCACTCGCCCGCGCTGCCATGCAAAACCCAGCAGCAGGATGTTGGCGCCGATCGAGTCGCCGAGCAGGCGCAGCGCCAGGTCGTAGGCATCCACCGTTTCCATCGCGTCGCCGCCAGCGGCATGGCGGAGCTTGTCCTCCAGTGCCTCGGCGTGCAGTTGCGCGTCGGGGTCGCGCACGAAGTTGTCGGTCGGGTTGCGATGGCTGCTGGCGATGATGCGCGTGCGTCCACGGCGCACGGTCTGCAAGGCGTCGGCGCTGGCGCCGACGACCAGATCACAGGCGAGCAGCAGATCGGCCTGCTGGGTGTCGATGCGAACCTGGTTGAGCAGCTCGGGCCGGCTTGCCCAGCGGATGAAGGCCAGCACGGCGCCGCCTTTCTGCGCGAAGCCCATGAAATCGAGCTGCGAGCTGACCATGCCGTCGAGGTGGGCCGCCATGCTCACCAGGGCGCCGACGGTGACCACGCCGGTGCCACCGACGCCGGTGATCAGCAGATCGTAGGGGGCGTTGCCGAGCCGTGCGTTGGGCAGCGGCAGGTCGGCAATCAGCGATTGCAGCTTGGCTTCCGACACGCGTGCGACCCGCTTGCGGATCTTTGCGCCCTCGACCGACACGAAACTCGGGCAGAAGCCCTGCACGCAGGAATAGTCCTTGTTGCAGGAGGATTGCTCGATCTGGCGCTTGCGTCCGAATGGGGTTTCGAGTGGCAGCACCGACAGGCAGTTCGATTGCTTGCCGCAATCGCCGCAGCCTTCGCAGACCTCGGCGTTGATGAAGATGCGCCTGTCCGGGTCGGGGTATTCGCCTTTCTTGCGACGGCGGCGCTTCTCGGCGGCGCAGGTCTGGTCGTAGATGAGACAGGTCACGCCCGGTATCTCGCGCAGTTCGCGCTGCACGGTGTCGAGTTCGCCACGATGGTGGAAGCTCGTGCCGGGGGGAAAGAGGCTCTCCTGGCCGCGGTATTTCTCCGGCTCGTCGCTGACGATGGCGAGCTTGCGCACGCCTTCGGCCTCGACCTGGCGCGCGATGCGCTCGACGCCGATGACGCCGTCCACCGGCTGACCGCCGGTCATCGCCACAGCGTCGTTGTACAGAATCTTGTAGGTGATGTTGGCGCGTGCGGCGATGGCCTGACGGATCGCGAGTGCGCCGGAGTGAAAGTAGGTACCGTCGCCGAGGTTCTGGAACACGTGTGGGCGTTTGGTGAAGCGACCGTGGGCCGCCCAGTCCACCCCTTCGCCGCCCATCTGGATCAAGCCGGTGGTGCCGCGGTTCATCCACGACGCCATGAAGTGACAGCCGATGCCGGCCTGGGCGATCGAGCCTTCGGGTACGCGCGTCGAGGTGTTGTGCGGGCAACCAGAGCAGAAGTAGGGCAGGCGCCGCACCGCGTCGGCTTCGTTCGACAGCAGTTCGGGCGCAGTGAAGTCCCGCACGTGTTCGCGGCGATCGAGTGCCGGTTTGTGTCGGGCCAGCCATTCGGCGAAGACCGGCATGATGCGTGACGGGCGCAGCTCGCCCAGTTCGGACAGCAACGGGTGGCCTTCGGCGTCGTGCTTGCCGATCACCAGGGGGTGTTCGCCGCGCGCGTTGAACAGCATCTCCTTGACCTGGCGTTCGACCACCGGCGCCTTTTCCTCGATCACCAGCACTTCGCGCAGCCCCTGCACGAAGTCGACCATGCGCGTGGGTTCGAGCGGGAACACCAGCCCCACCTTGTAGATGCGGATGCCGGCGTTTTCGAGATCGTCCAGCGTGAGCTCGAGGCGGCGCAGGACCTCGAGAAAATCGTAGTGCGCCTTGCCGACGGTGACGATGCCCAGATCGGCGCCGGGCGTGGGGCAGATCCAGCGGTCAACGCTGTTGCCGCGCGCGAAGGCGCGCACGGCGTCGAGCTTGGCGGCGAGCCTCTGCTCGATGGTCAGGCTCGGCAGGTCCGGCCAGCGATAATGCAGACCACCGGGCGGCGAAACGAACTCAGCCGGGGGTGGAAATTCGGTCCGCACCTGATCGAGATCGACGGTCATGCCGCTTTCGACCACCTCGGAGATCGCCTTGAAGCCGACCCAGTTACCGGAAAAGCGCGACAGCGCCCAGCCGTACAGCCCGAACTCGAGATACTCCGCGACATTGCCGGGGTGCAGCACCGGCATGCTCCAAGCCTGCATCGCCAGGTCGCTCTGGTGCGGCATCGAAGACGAAACGCAGCCGTGATCGTCGCCGGCAACGACGAGTACGCCCCCCCGTGGCGAAGAACCGTAGGCGTTGCCGTGCTTGAGCGCGTCGCCGGCGCGATCGACGCCTGGTCCCTTGCCATACCACATCGCGAACACGCCTTCGACGCTGCGATCCGGGTCGTTCTCGACCTGCTGGCTGCCGAGCACAGCGGTGCCGCCGAGTTCTTCGTTGATTGCTGGCAGAAACTCGATCCGGCCGTCGGCGAGCATCTGCCGCGCCTTCCACAAGGCCTGATCGAGCCCTCCGAGCGGAGAGCCGCGATAGCCGCTGATGAAGCCGGCGGTGTCGAGACCGCGCGCACGATCGAGGGCGGCCTGCATCAACGGCAGGCGCACCAGCGCCTGGATGCCGGTCAGGAACACCGTGCCATGGGTCGCGCGCAGATTGTCGGTGAGCTTGTAATCCGGGCGTGCGACGGAGGTGTGGGGCACGACGATGTCGGTGCCACTGCGGGGGGCATCCATGGCTGTCTCTCCAGGGGCGAATGGCGCTGAATGCGCTCCGCCGATTGTTATGGTGGACAACAGTTTAGTCAGGGATTCGGGATGGAACGTTCTTGTTTTGCCCGCTTCAGGAATGCAAGGAGAGAAGTTGATTCGTATTTACGGCACAACGGGAAAAATTCTTTCGAATGCGTCCGGATCAGTGGGTGTCCCGCTCTGAGGTCTCCGCGGCAAGCTGCACGGGGGGGGTGTAGTCCCAGTTGTTGACCCAGGCGGTGCGTACCAGGTTGGGGTAGGTGGCACGCCCCAGGCTGCCGTTGTAGCGGCCCAGGGCGCGGAACAGGTCACCCTTCTCGATGTCGAGGTAGTGGCGCAGGATCGTGCAGCCATAACGCAGGTTGGTGCGCAGATGAAACAGGTTGTCGTCCGGGCGGCCGATGACGTCGATCCAGAACGGCATGATCTGCATGTAGCCGCGGGCACCGGCGCTGGAGATCGCGTATTTGCGGAACGCGCTCTCGACCTCCATGACGCCGAGCACGAGTTGTGGGTCCAGCCCGGCGCGGGTGGCCTCGTAGTAGACCGTGAGCAGCAGTTCTTCGCGATATTGCTCGTCTGCAATCCAGCGTGCCAGGCGTGGCGACATGGTCGCCAGCCACTGGGCGCGCTCGGCACTGTCACCCAGTGAGTCGATCGGCGCGGCACGGTCGCTGACCGCCGCGTGTAGCGCGGCGCGGACGGTTTCCGACATCGGCTCGTATTGCGGCGACGCCGCGACCGGTGCCGCCACCGGCAACGCGAGGGCGAGCGCGATCGCCAGAGTGGTAATCGCGCGCGCACCGCGGCTGCCGGACGGGGTCAGGTGGCGCGCTATGCTCGCGAACGGCGAGCCGGAGGCGGTTCGCGAAGAATGGGCGGAGCGGTCGCCGCGGTGGTGCCTGATCGGGTGGCGCATGATGCCGGTTTCTCCCTGTGTCGTTCCGTTCGCGTATGGTCCGAAGTGCCGCGCTTCAGCGTGCTTCGGCGAGTTTTCCGGTGACCAGTTCGAGGATCTGCGACACCGAAACCGAAACCGCCTCGGCATCACCCCGTCCCTGGTATTCGACCAGTCCGTCCTTCAGACCACGGTCGCCGACGACGATACGGTGCGGCACGCCGACCAGCTCCCAGTCGGCGAACATGACGCCCGGGCGCTCGTTGCGGTCGTCGAGGATGACGTCCACGCCGGCGTCGAGCAGGGCCTGGTGCAGACGGTTGGCTTCGGCGCGCACCGCTTCCGACTTGCTCCAGCCGACCGGGCAGATGACGAGCTCGAACGGCGCGATCGCGCGCGGCCAGAGGATGCCGCGCGCGTCGTGGTTCTGCTCGATGGCCGCACCCAGAATGCGGGTGATGCCAATGCCGTAGCAACCCATTTCCATGACCTGCTCGCGGCCGTTCTCGTCGAGGAATTTGCAGTTCATCGCCTCGGCGTACTTGCGGCGCAGCTGGAAGATATGGCCGACCTCGATACCGCGACAGATCGCGAGCACACCCTTGCCGTCGGGCGACGGATCGCCGGCGACGACGTTGCGCAGATCGGCCACTTCGGGTTCTTCGAAATCGCGGCCGATGTTGGCGCCGACATAGTGCCAGCCGTCATCGTTGGCACCGATCACGAAGTCGGCCATCGCGGCGACGGTGCGGTCCATGATCACGCGCCCCTTGAAACCGACCGGACCGAGCGAACCGGGGCCGGCGCCAAAGGCCTTCTGAATGGCCTCCGTGCTTGCGAAGGTCAGCGGCGCGCGGATGCCTTCGATCTTCTGCGCCTTGATCGTGTTCAGTTCGTGGTCGCCGCGCACCATCATAAGCACTGGTTCGCCACCGGCTTCGTCGTCGGCCTCGACGACGATGGCCTTGACGGTAGTGGCTACCGGAATCTGCAGGAAGTCGGCCAGTTGCGCGATCGTGGTCACGTTCGGCGTGTGTACCTTCTCGAGACGTTGCGACGGGTTGGGGCGGGCGACGCCTGGAGCCAGCGCTTCGGCGAGCTCGACGTTGGCCGCGTAGTCGGACTGTGGGCACCAGGCGATGTCGTCCTCGCCGGTCTCGGCAATGACGTGAAACTCGTGGGAACCGGTGCCGCCGATCGACCCGGTGTCAGCCGCCACCGCCCGAAACTCGAGCCCGATGCGACTGAAGATGCGGTGGTAGGTGTCGAACATGTTCTGGTACTCGTGCTGCAGGTCCTCGAACGAGGCGTGGAACGAGTAGCCGTCCTTCATCGTGAACTCGCGCCCGCGCATCACACCGAAGCGCGGGCGGATCTCGTCGCGAAACTTGGTCTGGATCTGGTAGAAGTGGCGCGGCAGCTGGCGATAACTCTTCAGTTCGCGTCGGGCGACGTCGGTGATGACCTCCTCGTGCGTCGGCCCGACGACGAAATCGCGATCATGGCGATCCTTGAGGCGCAGCAGTTCGGGGCCGTAGTCCTGCCAGCGGCCGGATTCCTGCCACAGCTCGGCGGGCTGGATGGCGGGCATCAGCACTTCGATGGCGCCGGAGCGGTTCATTTCCTCGCGCACGATGTTCTCCACCTTGCGTACCGCGCGCAGCCCCATCGGCATCCAGGTATAGATTCCGGCGGCGACCTTGCGAATCAGGCCGGCACGCAGCATCAGTTTGTGGCTGACGACTTCGGCATCGGAGGGGGCTTCCTTGAGGGTGGAGATGAAAAACCGGCTGGCGAGCATGCTGGAGGTCCGAGGGCTTGGGTTGATGGAGGGCGCCATTTTACCAGCGCGCCCGTCGCTTGCGTGACGCGTGGTGGGGAACCGGAACACACGGCCGGCTTTCCAACGCGTTGCAAGTGTGGAAGAATCCTCACAAATATCGATTCAAAGGTTGGATCATGCTCGATCGTGAAGGCTATCGCCCGAACGTCGGCATCATTCTGGTCAATGCGCGCAACGAGGTATTCTGGGGCAAACGGATTCGTGAACACTCCTGGCAGTTTCCGCAAGGTGGCATCAAGCATGGCGAATCGCCGCAGCAGGCGATGTTCAGGGAGTTGTACGAGGAAGTCGGGCTCAAGCCCGAGCACGTGAAGATTCTCGGGCGCACGAGAGGTTGGCTGAGGTATGACGTACCGAAACACTGGATTCGCCGCGAATGGCGAAACACCTACAAGGGGCAAAAGCAGATCTGGTTTCTGCTGCGTCTCGTCGGGCGCGATACCGATGTCTGTCTGCGTGCGTGCAAGCATCCGGAATTCGATGCATGGCGGTGGAGCGAATATTGGGTGCCGCTCGATGCGGTGATTGAGTTCAAACGGCAGGTGTACCAGCTGGCGTTGTCGGAATTGTCGTCGGTTTTGTTCCGCTCGACGCCTCCGGAGCCGCCGCCGGCATACCGCGCGCTGGCCGCAGCCTCGGCGCGGGCGCAGCGCGTCTGAGCGCCACCAGGATATGACCAATGCCGTTTCGCCCCCGAGGGGGCAGGAAAGCTTGAGACGGCCCGGTATGTTCTTGAGAGGATGTGGAGTATCGTGAAGGTGAAGAAGGGCCCGCGCGGTTGAACGATCGCCCGGGCCTTTTGTCTTCGACGGCGGTCGTATTCAGCTTCGTGCCGATTTCGCCGATAAACTAGAATGCCTCGGTGCGGTCGATGCGCGAGCCAGGCATGGCGCAGCAGCAGATTTTTTTCACACGCGTTTCCGGGAGCCCCGAGGTCACGTGCTCATCATCGTCGGTTACATCATCGTTTTGCTTGCGTCGATCGGCACGTATGCGATGCACGGCAGCCTCATGGCTTTGTGGGTGCCGATCGAGTACGTGGCGATCATCGGGCTGATGATTGGCGGCTTCGTCGCCGGGAACGGTGGCAAGGCGATCAAGGCGACCATGAAGGCGTTGCCCGGCGCGTTCAAGGGTGCGCCCTACGACAAGCCTCTGTACATGAACCTGCTCACGCTGATGTACGAGTTGCTTGCCAAGATTCGCAAGGAAGGTCTGATGGCGATCGAGGCAGATGTCGAAAACCCGGAATCCAGCCCCATCTTTACCCGCTACCCCGACGTGATGCGCGATCATCACGCGGTGGAGTTTCTCACCGACTATCTGCGGATAATGGTCGGAGGCAACCTCAATGCGTTCGAGATCGAAAGTCTGATGGATATCGAGATCGAGACTCACCACGAGGAGGAGCACGTGGCTCCGCACGTGGTGACCCGTGTCGGTGATGCGTTGCCCGCGTTCGGTATTGTCGTCGCGGTGATGGGGGTGGTCAACGTGATGGGATCGGTCGGCGAACCCCCGGCGGTGCTGGGCAAGATGATCGGCGGCGCGCTGGTGGGGACGTTTCTCGGCATTCTGCTTTCCTATGGCTTCGTCCAGCCACTGGCTGGACAGCTGGAGCAACGCGCCGAGCAGAGCGGAAAGATTTATCAGTGCATCAAGGTGGTGCTGCTCGCCAGCATGAACGGCTATGCGCCGCAGGTCGCGGTGGAGTTCGGGCGCAAGGTGTTGTATGCCAGTGATCGACCGTCGTTTCTCGAACTTGAGCAGGCGTTGAAGGAGCGCAAGGGATGACGTCGCCGGTGGCCCCTGTCCCTGCGCCGACCGATTGGGATGCGGGGGTGGCATGAGCAGTGGTGGCCAGCAGACCATCGTCGTCAAGCGCGTCAAGAAGGTTGTCGGGGGCCATCACGGTGGCGCCTGGAAGATTGCTTATGCCGATTTCGTCACGGCGATGATGGCCTTCTTCCTGCTGATGTGGTTGCTGGGGTCGACCGCGCAGGGAGACCTGGAGGGGATTGCCGATCATTTCAGCAATCCGCTGCGCCTGTCGCTGCATGGTGGCTCCGGATCGGGAGACAGTTCGAGTCTGATCCAGGGGGGCGGGGAGGACCTCACCCGTTCGCTGGGACAGGTCAAGCGGGGTGACTTCGAAGGGCGACGTACCATCAATCTCGATGCGGCGCGTGCGCGACAGCTCGAATCGCTCGATTTCGAGGCCGAGTTGCGCGAGCATGGACGCCTGATCGAGCTGATGGTGCTGCTCGAACAGATCATCGAGGCGGATCCCGACCTTCGCCCGTATCGCGACCAGATCCTGATGGACATCACCACCGAAGGGCTGCGCATCCAGATCGTGGACGAGCAGAACCGGCCGATGTTTGATTCCGCCAGCGCGCAGTTGCAACCCTATACGCGTGCCTTGCTGCGCAAGATCGGTCGGGCGCTCAACGACGTGCCCAACCGGCTGACGCTGTCGGGGCATACCGATGCGGCGCCGTTTGCAGGCGGTGAGCGTAGTTTCTCCAACTGGGAGCTGTCTACCAATCGCGCCAATGCATCCCGTCGTGAGATGATCGCCGGCGGGCTAGAGCCCGGCAAGGTGGCGAGAGTCGTCGGACTGGCGGAAACCATGCCATTGATCGAGGACGATCCGCTTGATCCCGGCAATCGCCGGATCAGCATCATCGTGATGAACCGCCGTGCGGAGCAGGCTTTGCGGTTGGGCCCGGACGTGCTTGAACTGGACGCACGCGAGGCTGTCGGGGTGGAGACGCTGCGCGAGGAGATCGGAGGCGGTTCCCGCTGAACGCCGCGATCCGCGCGACGTCGTACCGGCGGAAGTGACGGGGGGCTCAAGGAAGGCGCTGGCGAGTCGATAATCAGGACGAGGGCGCGGTCGAGCGGAAGGCTCGGCTGGTGTCCCGCCCTTCCAATAGCCGGCATGGAGTCGGCGCCGTCATTGCCTGGAGCCGCTGTCGTGGGACTTCGTACCCTGTTCGCCGTGCAAGTCGCATCGCCGTTCGCTCATCGGCCGGAGTGTCTTGTGCCCGTCGAGTGCCGTTGCCGTCAGGTCGTGTCGCGTGCGGTTACGAGTCTGGAGGAGAGCGAGGCGATGCTTCGATGGGCAGCGAGCGGGCGCCCGGGTGGGGAGATGTCATGGATCTGACACAGTTTCACGCACTCTTCTTTGATGAAAGCGCGGAACTGCTGTCGGAGGCGCAGGCGTCGCTCGTGCGGTGGTCCGATGCGCCACCGCCGATCGTGCTCGAGACGGTGTATCGGTGCGCGCATACCATCAAGGGGGGTGGGCGTACTTTCGGTTTCGAGGCCATCGCGGCGCTGGCCGAAGCGCTCGAGCGTGTCGTCTCCGAACAGCGCAGGAACGGGGCCGGGAGTGACGTCAACCGTGTTCGTTCGGTCTGCGCCGGGGCGCTGGATTGCCTGCTTGGCGCGTTCTCGTGTTTGCGTGGCGGGGAACCGGCGGACGAGGCGGCGATGTCCGCGATCACCGAGCAACTGCGGGCGCTGCTCCCACAGCAGCGTACATCCCCCGATTTTTCCCCCTCGCGGGTATCCGGCGACGCGCCGATGCCGGGCGCGGGGGAGCGTGACGCCTCCATGCGTGGTTCGAATGGCGCGGCAATCGACAGACCGACGCTGCATGTCACGGGAGGGGGGCTGGCGAAGGGGCACGTCATCGGCGAGCCTGGAGCAACCATGCCGGCCGATGCGCGAGATGCTTTCGATGATGCTGACGCGGGTGATGCCGAGGGCGCATCGCCATATCTGGTGTTCTGCCTTGCCGATGTGCGTTACGCCGGCGTGGCCGAACGAGTGGAGGAGGTCGCGCGCGACCCCGGCGTGCGCGCCGTGGTCGGATTCCCTGAAGGAATGGGGCTGGCCGAGGTGGGCGGACGCGGCATCCCGGTTCTGGATATCCTGGCCGGACGTGCGTGCCGTGGTGGCCCCCTCATCGTCCTTCGTCATCAGGGGGGCGCGGTCGGATTGCGGGTGGATGAGGTGGAGAGGCTCGTCCACTTGGCGCCGTCGGAGATCGTCCCAGTGCACCCGTTGCTCGGCGAGCCCGGGTCTCCCGTGCTGGGGACCGCGAAGGCGTCCGAGGTGATGCTCGTCGTGATTGATTTCGATCTCCTCGTGCGCGACGGCATTCGTGACGTGGTACGCCGGGACCCGGTTCGACGCGAAGCGAATGTGTCTGCATGGTCCGCTGCCCCCGCACCGGACCCGTGCTCCGGGGCATTGGGTGGTCGTTTGAGCGGCCTACCGGTGGCGCGGGATGGGTTCGCTTCGGGTGCAGCGACTGCCGGGGCGGCCTCGGGTGAAAGCCGGGAAGGGCGCGCGGGGGACGTTTCGGAGGGCGTGCGCCCGGGTGACGAGGCGAGTGCCATGAGTGCGGAGCCGGCCGAGTCGCTCGTTCGGGCGCTCGAATCGGCGGTGGCCCAGATCCGGTACCTGCGACTCAATCTGGAGCTTGATCGGGTCTCCCACAGAGGAAGCGGACGACGGGTGGACGAAGCCGTTCGTCTCGAACGCATGCTCGCGGCGGCAATCGAGTGCGTGCCTTGCTCCGACGAGACGTCGGCGGATCCCGGCCGTCGCGCCCCGACGACCGCTCCGCGTCGTCGTGTCCGTCGTACAATCCCAGGTTACGAGTCGCTTCGCGACGAATGGGAGGAGTAGTGAAACAGGATTCGGGGTCCAATCGCACGCCGCCGGGGCGTGCGGAAACCGCGCGAATGGTGACGACGGCGTCGAGCCTGGCCTCGGGGGTCGCGTCAGCCATCGGGCGGGCGGGGGGGGGCGGTCGCGAGTTCGAGTTCTCGGCGGCGGACTTCGAGCGAGTTCGCAAGATGATCCACGCGCATGCGGGCATTGCGCTGGCCCCGGCCAAGCAGGACATGGTCTATAGCCGCCTTACCCGGCGGTTGCGCGCGTGCGGCGACCGAACCTTTGCCGACTATCTCAACCGCGTCGAGCGCGACCGGAGCGAGTGGCAGCACTTCGTGAACGCCCTGACCACCAATCTCACCTCCTTCTTCCGTGAAGCTCACCATTTCGACATTCTCGCGGAACGATTGCGCAAGCACGGCGGAGGGCGAACCATTCAGATCTGGTGCTGTGCAGCGTCGACCGGGGAGGAACCGTATTCGATCGCGATCACCGCTTGCGAGGCGTTCAAGACCCTGACCCCGCCGGTCAGCATCATCGCCAGCGACGTCAACACCAGCGTGCTCGAACAGGCCGGCAAGGGCATTTATACCGCAGACCGGATCGGACGTCTGCCGGCGGCACAGTTGAAGCAGTTCTTTACGCCGGACGCCTCGGCGCCCGGGGCGTATCGGGTGCGCCCCGAATTGCAGCGGCTGATCAGCTTTCGTCGCGTGAATCTGCTCGAGAACAACTGGTCGGTAAGAGGGCCTCTCGATGCGATCTTTTGCCGCAACGTGATGATTTACTTCGATAAGGATACCCAGTACGCGATCCTCAAGCGGTTCGTGCCCTTGCTCGACAAGGAAGGGGCGTTGTTTGCCGGACATTCGGAGAGTTTTCTCCATGCCGCGGACCTTTTCCGTCCGCTCGGGCGCACCGTCTATCAACGTGCGCGCTGAGGCTGCATCCGTTAGCCCGGCGGGCATGGCCATCACCGGCTATGCCGGACCGGTGATCTGCATCGGTGCTTCGACGGGCGGCACCGAAGCGGTCAAGGCGGTTCTGCAGGGTTTTGCCGCGAACACGCCGCCGGTTCTGATCGTCCAACACATGCCGGAGATGTTTACCGCGGCGTTCGCGAAACGCCTCGACGCGATGTGTGCGATGCGGGTGAAGGAGGCCGAGGACGGGGAACGCCTGGCGCGCGGCATGGCCTATGTGGCTCCGGGGCATTCCCATCTTGCCGTGGTGCGCTCGGGTGCGGTGTATCAGTGCCGTCTGTCGAAGGATGGGCCGGTCAACCGGCATCGGCCTTCGGTCGATGTGCTGTTTCGTTCCGCCGCGCGTGTGCTGGGGGCGTCGGCGGTCGGTGTCCTGCTCACCGGCATGGGCAAGGATGGCGCGGACGGGCTGCTCGAGATGCGCAGGTCCGGAGCATGGACCATTGCTCAGGATCAGGCGTCCTGCGTGGTGTACGGGATGCCACGCGAGGCGGTGGCGATTGGCGCCGCGTGCGAGGTGCTGCCGCTGGATCGCATCGCCGCGCATGTCTGCAGGCGACTGGGAATCGATTTTTCCGGTTTATTGCGCTAAAGAATTCACGTGCACGCGCCGATACGTGTATTAACCTAACCCGCAATACCAATCGCGGGGCGCGGAGAGAGAGATGTCCGATCTGTTCAGTAATATCGAAGCGAGAACCCGTCTCGCCGGAACCAACAAGCTGGAGATACTCCTGTTTTCGTTGGGTGTCGACCAGCGCACGGGACGCAAGGAAACCTTTGGCATCAACGTGTTCAAGGTGCGGGAGGTAATGCGCACTCCGGAGATCACCTCCGCGCCTGAGATGCCCGACTGCGTCGAAGGCATGGTGAGCCTGCGTGGTGTGCTGGTGCCGGTGGTGGATCTTGCCAAGTACGTCGGTATCCTCTCGGAAACACCGCGCAACATCATGATCGTGACCGAATACAACGGACACACGCAGGGCTTTCTGGTGGAGGCGGTGGATACCATCCTGCGTCTGGACTGGTCACAGATGCGCGTGCCGCCGGAGATGCTGACCGCGAAGATGGGCGGACTGGTCACCGCGGTAACCGAACTTCCCGAGAACCGTCTGGTGATGATGCTCGACGTCGAGAAAGTGCTCTCCGAGACCGCACGCTACGACGAGGAGTTCATGTACAAGGGCATCGAGCCGATCGAGGACGAGGAGCGCATCGTCGTCTTTGCGGACGATTCGTCCGTCGCGCGCAAGCAGATCGAGCGTACGCTCGATACGCTGAACGTGCCGTACCAGGGGGCGATCAACGGTCGCATGGCCTGGGAGGAGTTGCAGAAGATCGCGCACCATGCGCAAGCGGTGGGCAAGGAGGTGCGGGACATGGTCTGCCTGATCCTCACCGATGTCGAAATGCCGGAGATGGATGGCTACATCCTGACCAAGTCGATCAAGTCCGACCAGCGCTTCAATGGCATTCCGGTGATCATGCATTCTTCGCTGTCCGGCATGTCAAACCAGCAGCTGGGCAAATCGGTCGGCGTGGATGAGTACGTGCCCAAGTTCGAACCACAGCGACTGGCCGCGACCCTGCGCCGCCTGATCGATGCGCACACGCGCAAGCCCGGATCGGAACAGAACTGAGGAATCATCATGAGCGTATTCAAGACCGAAGATGCCAACATGTTCGAGAGCGTCGATGCCAGGGCGGGTCTGGCCGGCTCCAACCGCATGGAGATCCTGCTGTTTTCGTTGGGCACCGGTGAGACCTTCGGCATCAATGTGTTCAAGGTGCGCGAGGTGTCGGATACGCCGTTCATCACGCGTGCGCCGAACATGCCGCATGGCGTCGAGGGCCTGATCTCGTTGCGCGGCAACGTGATCCCAGTATTGTCGCTGGCGAAAATCCTCGGATTGTCGGCCAGCACCGACGAGCTCGGTGGATCGATGATGGTCACCGAATACAGCAAGCGCACACTTGGTTTTCTGGTCGAGTCGGTGGACCGCATCGTCCGTGTGGACTGGGACAAGGTGCGCGCGCCGGACAACGTTTCGACCAGTTCCAACAGCTTCATCACGGCGATCACCGAATTGCCGGATGGCAAGCTGGTGTCGATTCTGGACGTCGAAACCGTCTTGTCCAGCACCTTTGGTGATGCCATTGTCGGCGCAATTTCGCCGATCTCGGGGGGGCACGAGTTGAATGTGTTCTTCGTCGACGATTCGGGCGTGGCGCGGCGCAAGATTACCGAGGTTCTCGACAAGCTCGGCGTCAAGCACAAATACGCGGTCAACGGCCTCGAAGCGTGGAACCGGCTGGACGGCATGGCCAATCACGCCAAGCTCACCGGCCGACACGTCGCCGAAGAGGTCGACCTGATCCTGGTTGACGCCGAGATGCCCGAGATGGATGGCTATGTGCTCACGCGCAAGATCAAGGCTGATGCCCGTTTCGAAGGCATTCCGGTGGTGATGCACTCTTCGCTGTCGTCCGAAGCCAATCGCGCGATGGGAAAGAAGGTCGGGGTCGACGCATACGTGGCAAAATTCGACGCCGATGTGCTGGCCGACACATTACGCCCCTTGCTGGCAAGAGGGCATTGAATCTTGGACGCGGCCGACAGGAATAAACGGAGACCAGAATGTCCGACCCGAAGATGAAGTTTCTCGTTGTAGACGACTTTTCAACGATGCGCCGGATCGTGCGCAACCTGTTGAAAGAGCTCGGCTACACCAACGTCGACGAGGCCGAGGACGGCGTCGTGGCCTTGCAAAAGCTCGAGGCTGGCGGCTTCGACTTCGTCGTCACCGACTGGAACATGCCCAACATGGACGGGCTCACGCTGTTGCAGCGCGTGCGTCAATCGCCGCAGCTCAAGCACTTGCCGGTGTTGATGATTACTGCCGAGGCCAAGAAGGAGAACATCATCGCGGCGGCGCAGGCCGGCGCGAGTGGCTACATCGTCAAGCCGTTCACTTCGGCGACCCTGGCCGAGAAGCTGCAGAAGATTTTCGAGAAGCTCGGCAAATGAACCCCCGTTCACAAGCGATGGGCGGGCAAGGCCATCATGCAGGAGCGTCAGTATGACGAAGAAGCAAAAGTTCAACGAGTCGGGTGACTCCGACGATCTCCAGGCATTGTTCGATCAGATTGCCTCTGGCACGGGAAAGGCGTCGAGCGCGCAGGCGGTGGTTGTCGAGGAGGAGCCGGAAGACGGCGACAACGATGCGCTGCAGGCGCTGTTCGATGAGGTCGCGGCAGGGGCGGGAGTCGACGCCGATGCCGCGAGCGGCGGTTGTAGCGACACAGGCGACGCCGATGAGTTTTCCGCGACCGGCGAGGAGCGGCGCGGCGGCGAGCATGACGAGGCGGTGTTCAACCGCATCGGGGTCATGACCCGCCAGGTGCACGACACCTTGCGCGCGCTGACTGGCGACGATGTTCTCAAGGACGCCGTGGAGCAGATTCCGGATGCGCGCCAGCGGCTCAACTACATTGCGATGATGACCGAGCAGGCCGCCAGTCGCGTGCTCAACGCCACGGATATCGCCAAGCCGATGCAGGACAAGGTGCTGAACGACGTCCAGCCGCTGCAAGCGCGTTGGGACAAGTTGTTCGCCAACGAGCTGTCGGTGGATGAGTTCAAGGCGTTGGCCGGCGATACACGAGTGTTTCTTGGCAATGTCCGCGACAGCAGCCGGGCGACCAACGAGCAGTTGCTTGAGATCATGATGGCGCAGGACTTTCAGGATCTGACCGGGCAGGTGATCAAGAAGGTGGTCGATCTTGCCCAGACCCTCGAGCGCGAGCTGTTGCAACTGCTGCTCGAGGTCGCGCCCGAGGACAAGCGGGATCTGGTGCCGAGAAAGAACGAAGGCTTGCTCAACGGGCCGGTCATCGACGCCAGCGGGCGTGACGATGTCGTGAATTCGCAGGAAGAAGTGGACGACCTGCTCGACAGCCTCGGGTTTTGAGCGCATTCAGGCAACGGACGATGCCGTTTCCTCCGTCCGACGGGCAGAAGAGCTGAGGCAGCGTTTTCGTGAGAGTACGGTCGGGGCGGTGGTTTCCCGGAAACAGAGCGGTGCAGGGTTGGTGACCGCAAATACCAGGTAAGGCGAGACGATCATGAGTGATTTTGGCGGAATGGAAGATCTGTTGCAGGATTTCCTGATCGAGGCGGGAGATCTGTTGTCCGGCGTCGACAACAAACTCGTCGATCTGGAGCGTGCCCCGGAAGACCGCGGATTGCTCAACGAGATCTTCCGCGGTTTTCACACCATCAAGGGAGGGGCCGGGTTTCTCAATGCCACCGAACTGGTCACCCTGTGTCATCTCACGGAGAACCTGTTCGACAAGCTGCGCAATGGTGAGCTCATCATTCATCCTGATGTCATGGATGTGATCATGGAGGCCACGGCCACGGTGCGTCACATGTTCGGATATCTCGAACAGGCGACGCAGCCACCGCCCGCCGATCCGGATCTGATCGTGCGTCTCAAGCAGGCGATTGCAGGAGAACTGGCCACGGGTACGGCAGGCGGCGGGGCGGGGCATGACGCGTCCTCCATGCTGGAGGACGAGGGCGGTGGTGGCGGGCCCGACTGGGAGCTGCTGCACCGTGCGGTCGCTGGTGCAGAGGGCGACGAACGGCCGGCGGCGAGCGAGGAGGCCGTGCCCGTGACCAGCAACACCCAGATCGTGGTCAAGAAATCGCCGGAGCAGGTCGTCGAGTCGGCGGTCGGTCGGCGTGCCACGGATCGACCCGGAGCGTTGACGGCGCCCACCGGGCGGCGCGAGGGCGAGCGCCAGCGTGATACCTCGATTCGGGTGGATACCGCACGCCTGGACCAGGTACTCAACCTGTCCGGCGAAATCGGTCTGACCAAGAACCGCCTGAATGCGCTGCGCAGCGACATTCTCAGTGGTCGCACCGACAGCGAAACCCTGCATGCGCTTGATCTGGCCGTGAGCCAGCTTGATCTGCTGGTGTCCGACCTGCAGAACGCGGTGATGAAGACGCGCATGCAACCGATCGGTCGTTTGTTCCAGAAGTATCCGCGCATCGCGCGTGATCTGGCGCGCAATCTGGGCAAGGACGTCGAACTCGTGCTCAAGGGCGAGGAAACGGAGATCGACAAGACCATGATCGAGGATCTGGGTGACCCGATCATCCACCTGATTCGCAATGCTGTTGATCATGGCGTCGAGGATACCGCGGAGCGTATCGCCAACGGCAAGCCGACCAAGTCGGTGGTGCGCCTCGAGGCGCAGCAGGAGGGCGATCACATCGTCATCGTCGTGGCCGACGATGGCCGTGGCATGAACGCCGAGCGCCTGCGCGCGAAGGCACTCGAGAAGGGGCTGATCACCGACGAGGAAGCCAATTCGATGGACGAGCGCCAGAGTTACAACCTGGTGTTCCTGCCGGGTTTCTCGATGGCGCAGCAGGTATCCGACGTGTCCGGCCGTGGGGTCGGCATGGACGTCGTGCGCACCAATATCCAGAAGCTCAATGGCACCATCGACATCCGTTCGCAGGCCAACAAGGGCACGACCTTCATCATCAGCCTGCCGCTGACGCTGGCGATTCTGCCCGTTCTGCTGGTCCGTCTCGGCGATCAGCCGTTTGCCGTGCCGTTGTCGATGGTGCGCGAGATCCTGCCGATCGAGCCCGATCGTGTGCAGGAGGTTTCCGGTCGCGCGACCATGGTCATCCGTGGCGAGGTGCTACCGGTGCTGCCGCTGGCGGGGCTGCTCGGCTGGCCGCTGGAACGCACGCCGCAGTATGGCGTCCTGATGCAGGCGGCCGAACAGTCCTTCATCCTCGCGGTGGATACCTTTGCCGGTCGCGAGGACGCGGTGATCAAGTCGCTCGACGATTTCCGACCCAAGGGCGTGGCAGGGGTCACGACGCTGGCCAACGGCCAGATCGTGTTGATCCTCGACATGAAGGAGTTGCTCGGTGGCGTCGGCGAGAACCGGGGTGTGACGCGTGCCGCGCTGATTCGCGACGACGCGCTGGTGGTTGCCGACTGAGCTTCCTCCGAGCTTCACCCTCGCTGCCCAAGCGCAGCGAGGGTAATACGGCGGTGCTCAGGCGGTCAGCTGCAGCAAGGCCTCGAAGGCTTGCTCGAACTGCAGCAGGCCGTCCTGTTGCAGGCGTTCTCCGGCGGCAGTCAGATCGACGCCGAGCCGCTCCAGTGCGGCATACTGCGCGTGCGCGGCTTCTACGTCATGTTCCAGCGTGGCCTCGACCCGGCCATGGTCGCGCAACGCGGCGAGCGTGGCATCCGGCAAGGTATTGACAGTGTCCGGACCGATCAGGTCCTCGACGTAGAGCAGATCGCTGTAGGCGGCGTTCTTCGTGCCCGTGCTCGCCCACAGCATGTATTGCGGACGCGCACCCTGGCTGGCTGGGCCGGCAAAGGGCTCGCCACGAAAGCGTGCCAGAAAGCGCTGGTAGGCAAGCTTGCTCATCGCCACGGCGGTCTTGCCGCGCAACGCCAGCGCGTCGCCCCCGATTTCTTCCAGCTGCTTGTCGATCAGCGTGTCGACACGGCTCAGGAACAGGCTCGCAACCGAGAACACCGCGCGTGCGTTGCCGCCGTTCGTGAGCAGGCGCTGGATGCCGCGCACATAGGCGCCGGCGACCGCGTCGACATGGGCCAGTGAGAACATCAGCGTGACGTTGACGCTGACGCCCCGGGCGATCAACTCTTCGATGGCCTGGAGTCCGGCGGCCGTTGCAGGCACCTTGATCAGCAGGTTGTCACGCCCCACCGCGGCCTTCAGGCGCAGGCCGGCGGCGACCGTGCCCGCGCTGTCGTGTGCGAGGGCGGGTGAGACTTCGAGGCTGACGTAGCCCGCCTTGCCGCCGCTCGCGTCGAAGGTCGGGCGCATCAGGTCGCAGGCGCGCTGGACGTCAGGGACAACGAGGCGTTCGTAACGCGCTTCGGCGTCCAGCGGTTCCCGCTTGAGGGCGGCGAGGTCGTCCTCGTAATAGCGACCATCGGCGATTGCCTTGTGGAAGATCGACGGGTTTGTGGTGATGCCGGCGATGCCGTCCTCGTCGATCATGCGTGCGAGATGACCGTCGTTGAGTAGCGTGCGGGAGAGGTTGTCGAGCCAGATTTGCTGACCCTGGTCGCGGACCTTGAGCAGGGGGTTCATGCGGATGCCGATGTCGGGTTGGTGGAGCCACCTATTGTGCAACGATTCCAGGACGACACAAAGACATCCGACCAGCCGAGGGCGTCGATCACCCGCATGAAATCCTCCGCGGGCGGGCACAGGATGTCCACGAGACGCCCATCCACCGGGTGACGGAACGCCATGCGCGTGCAGGCCAGCAGCAGCCGGCGTGAAGCGAAGAGTTCGGCGAACAGGCGGTTGTGCTTGCCCTTGCCATGGGTCGCGTCGCCGATGATGGGATGTGCGATGTGTTTCAGATGGCGTCGCAGCTGATGGCGTCGTCCGGTCTCAGGTTCGAGCTGGACCAGCGCGTAACGGCTGAACGGGTATCGATCGACCCGATATGGCAGCTCGACGGTGGCGAGGGTGGTGTAGCGGGTGCGGGCGGGCTGCGCGATCGCGGGTGATGTTGTCCTGGCCGTCTCGCAGTCAGGACGTGTTCCGCCTGTCGCGTCACGCCCGAGGGTGGGGGCCGAATCCTCGCCCGTACCGGGCCCGGATCGGTTGGACCCCGTTCTTTCGTACGGATCGGTGCGGCGTTCGAGCGGGTGGTCGATGACACCTTCAGCCGACGGGTGACCGCGCACGATCGCCAGATAGCGCTTGATCACGTCCCGTGACTCGAAGGCCGCTCCGAGTCTTGCCGCGTTGTCGCGATCGAGCGCGAAGACGAGCACGCCGGAGGTGCCCTTGTCGAGGCGGTGCACCGGGTGTACATGGCGCCCGATCTGGTCTCGCAGCATCTGTACCGCGAAGCGGGTCTCGTGACGGTCGATCATCGAGCGGTGCACGAGCAGGCCAGAGGGCTTGTCGATCGCGATCAGGTGGTCGTCGCGGTAGAGGATGCTCAGCGTCATGGCTATGAGGTTGAACCCGACGCGCTGAACGCTGCTGTGCCCTGCTGCGTCAGGGGGCGCGGTAGAACAGCGAGCGGGCCATGTCGCGTACTTCGTCGGGGATCGGGGTCAGGGTTGTCGATGCGCTGCTGGCCGTGCGCAGCAACTGCGCGACGATACCGGCCTGCGGCAGCGTCGTGCCAAAGTATACCGGCTCGGCACCGCGAAAAATCGCGACTGCGGGAAAGCTTTCGATCTCCAGACCACCGGTCAACGCTTCGTCGTCTTCGATGTCGAGCCAGGCGAAGCGCATGTTGGTGTGTTCGGTGGCCACAGATTCGTACAAGGGGCGGAATTCTCGGCAAACACCGCACCATTCTGCGCACAGGGCGACGATGAACAGGTCCCGTGGTCGGGCGGATGCAGTCGCGGCGATGGCGGCGGGGGCGATCAAGGCGGACATGGTGACTGGGATCAGGCCGATTCTATGCGGTTGCGCCCCGCCGCCTTCGCCTGAAGCAGGGCGTTGTCGGCGCGGTCCAGGGTTTGCGAGTAGGGTTCGCCGGCTTGGTAAAGTGTAATGCCGAGGCTGACCGTGATCCGGACGTCACTCCGGTTATGGATGCCGATGGTGAGCGCCTGGATGTCCCGGCGTATCCGCTCGGCTACCTGAAGGGCGGAATCGAGTGATGTTTCCGGCAGAATGACGAGGAATTCCTCTCCGCCCCAGCGGCCGCACAGGTCGTATGTCCGGAGACCGTTCTGGATGGCCTGAGTGATCTGGTTCAGGGCCGTGTCTCCTGCTTCGTGGCCGAAACGGTCGTTGATGCTCTTGAAGTGGTCGACGTCCAGAATCGCGAGGGCGTAGGGCTCACCCTTGCGGTTGGCGCGCTCGGTTTCCTCGATGATGCGTTCCATCAGAAATCGACGGTTGCCGAGACCGGTCAGGGGGTCGCGCAGGGCGGCGTCCTTGAGGGCCTCGCTCAGCTCACGCAGGCTGTTCTGATAGCGGTCGGAAATGCGTGCAAGCTTGTCCAGACGACGCAGCTGGCGGTCGTACTGCTCCGAGAGGGTAAGACTTTGGCTGCGGGAAATCAGGTGGTAGCCGTCGGAGATCCGCACCAGGCGCTCGAGCCGTTCCCGCTGGGCCTCGCTGCTGGCGAACAGTGCCGCCAAGGGCGCACGCAGGGGGTTGTGCGTATGGGTCGGGTCGGCCAGCAGTGTTTCGATCTGCTCGACCAGCTCCCGCTCCACCGGGGAAAGTAGTGTCTTGTCAGCCATCGGCGGCGATCTGAAAGGGGAAGCTGCAGTCTTCCCGAAACTCGTCCGCGAGATCCAGCACCCGCTCGTTGCGCGGATCATAGAACCAGTCCACACTGACCTGCCGGCCTCCGCGATGGGCGTCCTCCAGAATGTCGAAGATGTCCATCATGGCCTTGACCGAGCTGGTGTTCATGTACACGAGGTGGAGTTCGAGGCGCAAGGGTGCGCTGCTTTCCTTGAGGTAGCGCTCGATCCACGCGATCACGTCGCCGAAGAACTCGAACGAGTTCTCCGGATAGGAGTCCCCCCGCATGGTGAGCAGGCCCTGCTCCCAACTGGAGGTGACGCTGGGAGTGGACTGGCTGGCGGGAATGTGGAGTGCGGTCATGTCTTTCGTTTGATCAAGTGGTATTCAGATGGTTGCCCGCAGGCTGAAGAAGGCGTGCCGGTCGCTGATCTGGGAGAGGCTGGCGCTGAGCGGGCTGGCGGACTTTCTGGCCACGTCGATCAGTTCCAGCCCCGCTCCGGTCGACGCGTTCGCATCCCGAGGTTGGCGCAGCTGTGCCTTGTAGGCCGCTTTCAACTCGATCTTGTCCATGTCGGCCAGTTGTCTGACTCGGGCCAGCAATGCGTCTCCGTCCGTATTTTCCACCATGTTGCCGGCCTGGACCAGATAGCGTCCGTCGCGGTCGCGGGCCACCACCACGGTGGCCGAGCCTTGCAACTCGTCGTAGTCATGTGCGATGGCGTAATGGCGAATGTTCTGGGTCATCTCGACATACACACTGAACACGTCCATGGCGGCCGAAGGCTGGGCATTGTCCGCTTGCAGATAGTTCTTCAGGGCATTGCCGATCTCCTCGATGAGGCTGCGGGAAATGGGGCCGTTGAAGCAGAGCAGGATGCGGCTCTCGTTGAAACGCGCTCTCAATCCGAAAAGGTCGATGGTTTCCATGACGGTCCTGTTCAGTCGAAACGGAAGGATAGTATCGTGATGTCGTCCCGTTGGGGATACTCGCCCTGATAGTCGGCCAGCGCTTGGGTCAGGGCGCTGGCCTGCCGTGCCATTGGCAGGCGGGCATGGCTTCGCAGCAACTGGGCGAAACGGGTATTGCCGAACCCGTACCCCAAATCTCCACCGGCCTGGTCCAGGAAACCATCGGTGGTCAGGTAGTAGGTGATGCCGGGCTGCAGGGCGATCTCCGTGTCGGTGTAGCTGCCGACCCGTCGATCGCCGATGGCCCGCCGGTTGCCCTTGTATTCGCCCACCCGCTCGCCGTCGCTCCAGTACAGACCGATCTTCGCCCCGGAGAAACGCAGGACGCGGTGGGACCGGTCCACATAGGCCAGCCCCACGTCCATGTTGGTGGCAATGGCGCGAGGCAGTTCACAATGCTGCAGCATGCCGCGTATGGTGCTGTCGGTATGGCCGAGTATGGCGGCGGGGGCCGCGATGCCGGTCCGACTCATGGCGTGGTCCAGTGCCGCGCTGGCCAGCATGGTCATCAGCGCACCGGGGACACCGTGGCCGGCACAGTCCACCACGCCGAGCAGGTAGCAGTCCTCTTCGGCCCGGAAAATGTAGAAATCGCCTCCCACCACGTCCCGTGGGCGCCAGAGGACGAAGTGGTGCTCCCCAAGTTGTCGCAGCAGTTGATGACTGGGCAGAATGGCCTTCTGGATCAGGCTGGCGTAGTCGATCGAGTCGTTGATCTGCTTGTGGGCCCGCCGCATGTCGCGGTTGACCTCTTCAAGGGCCTGGGTGCGGGCCAGTACCTTGGTTTCCAGTTCTTCGGTATGGTTGCGGATCTGTCTGGCCATGCTGCCGAATGCCCGGCTCAAGTCACCGAGTTCGTCGCGACCGGGCGGCGGCAGGGAAACATCGAAGTCACCTTGCGCCAGGGCCACGGCGGAAAGCTGCAGCTTGCGCAGGGGCTTCAGTACCAGTCTTTCCACCGCATAGCCAAAAGCCAGCAACAGGATCACGATCAGCATGACCAGAGCCGCAGTCGCCGTGTTGAGCCAGCGTTCGCTCAGTACCTGCGCTGCCCGCAGGTCTACAGCGGTGACCACATGCCACCTGAGCTCGGGTATGTAGGCCAGCGCCAGCAGTTGGTCGCGGTCATCGAGTGTGGCTCGCATCACACTGACCTGGCCCGAGTCAGTTTCGGCCACCGTCATGGCGGCAGCCAGGGCTTCGCGTTCGGCGACCGTTTGCAGCAGGCCCGCCAGGGTTTGGTCGGCACGGGCGTCCGAGGCCGCCTGGTTCAGCGCAATCAGGTCGGGATTCCGATGGGCCTGAATGGCCCCTTCGCTGTTGAGGATGATGGGCGTGACGCCGGTTTCGTCGGTCTGGATGAATTCGTCGATGAAGCTGCTCAGATTCAGGCCGGTTCCTGCCACGCCGAGAACCTGTTCCTCGTTGCGAACGACGATGTTGAGCCACACCTGGGTGATCTTCAGATGCGCATCATAATTGACGTTGATGTTGTAGGGTTCCATCCGCTGAATGGAACTGAAGAACCAGGAATCGCTCTGCTCCTTGGGGTTGAGGGTGTACCGGGGCTGATCACTGGTTTCTTCGTGATCATCGTTGAAGTAGAAGCCCCGGCTACCGGCACTGGCGACAAAGTAGGATCCGCTGCGAAAATCCCGCCGGTAGCCTTCGGCCTCCTTGAAGAACAGCGCCTTCTTCTCCGGGTCTTGTTCGTCGAGCAGCCACTGGCGGGTAACCTCAGAGTTGGCAAGGCGCAGGGCGAGGGCAAGATCGCGGGAAACCGGGGCCAGGATGCTTTGCAGCTTGAGCTGGGTGAGGTTGCGGGCATAGGCTTCACCAAAGTGATCACGTACGCTCTTCAGCACCTCCCAGCCGATCAGCCCGGCGGGGGCGAGGGCGAGCAGGCCTGCCAGTATCAGGGCGAGCAATGATTTGGCCCGCAAGCCCAATCCCCATTGTGCCACGTATGCCTCGGTTTCCAGTTGTGCGAGTTGAGCCCATGCTACCAGCTTTCGTCGAGCTTGCTGAGTGGTGGCGCTTCCGCGAACGGTACGGTGTGCGGTTGATCACGGTGCAACCGGAGCGGGGTGCAGCTTCGCGTCGAAACGGCATGTACGGCCCGCTCCAGCGCGTGGTCATCGAGCTCAAGATCCTGCGCGGCGCGCTGGAAGAGACGCTGGCCACAGGCCTCGAGCAGACCGCCGGCTACACCCGCCAGGTCCGCGCCGATGAGGCCCATCTGGTGCTCTTCGACCGCGATCCGGACACCCCCTGGGACGAGAAGATCTGGCAGCGTTCGGAGAGCTTCGACGGACTCGACATTCGCGTGTGGGGGGCGTGAGCGCCGGGGCGCAAGAGGCCTCAACGATGATCTCCGGTGCCGGGCGTGTCACGGACTGCTACAGTCTGCGGTATTGCATCAACCATTCACGACAGGAGTTCGCATGTTTCTGGCCATGAACCGATTTCGCATCGTCCGCGGTCGCGAGGATGATTTCGTAGCGCATTGGCGCAACCGCAACAGCTACCTCGACGAGGTCCCGGGCTTCGTTTCGTTCAATCTGCTGCGGGGCGAAACCACTGACGAACACACCTTGTTCGCGTCGCATTCGGTGTGGGCCTCGCGCGCGGCGTTTGAAGACTGGACGCGCTCCGAGGCATTTCGCAAGGCGCACATGCAGGCAGGCCAGTCGCCGCGTGACCTGTACCTCGGTCCGCCGCAGCTGGAGTTGTTCGAGGCTGCGCTGTAGATCTTGCGTTCTTCACCCGCGCAACAAAAAAGCACCAAACAAGGTGCTTTTTTGCGGGTAGGCCTCTTCCCTTTCGGGCTGAGATTACGCGGTGAAGTTCTGGCCAGCGAAGTCCCAGTTGGCGAGGTGGTTGAGGAAGGTTTCGACGAACTTGGGACGGGCGTTGCGGTAGTCGATGTAGTAGGCGTGTTCCCAGACATCGATACAGAGCAGTGCCGTATCGCCGGTGGTCAGCGGAGTTCCAGCCGCGCCCATGTTGACGATGTCGACCGAGCCGTCGGCCTTCTTCACCAGCCAGGTCCAGCCCGAGCCGAAGTTGCCGACCGCGGAGGCGGTGAAGGCCTTCTTGAACTCTTCGAAAGAGCCCCACTTGGCCTTGATTGCGTCGGCTAGCGCGCCGGTTGCCTCACCACCGCCGTTTGGCTTCATGCTGTTCCAGAAAAAGGTGTGATTCCAGATCTGGGCCGAGTTGTTGTAGATACCACCGGCCGGGGCCTTCTTGATGATGGCCTCGAGGTCAAGGTTCTCGTACTCGGTGCCCTTGATGAGGTTGTTCAGGTTGGTCACGTAGGCTTGATGGTGCTTGCCGTAGTGAAACTCGAGCGTTTCTTCGGAAAGATGCGGTGCGAGCGCGTTCTTTTCGTAGGGCAGGGCGGGAAGCGTATGTTCCATGACTTTCTCCTTGGGATTGTTGCTGGGTATGAAGAGCCGCTTGCGGATCTCAAAGCCTGACTATTCTAGTCGGGAATGGTCGCCGATGACAAATCCGGTTGATGATCCAGTTTGCTCGGCGCCTGGTTTGCTATCTGATCACGGGGCGCTCGTTTCGACCCGTGCGCCGAGTTCGCCCTCGGCCAGTTGGACACGAATTCCGTCGCCGGGTTTTAGCTGCTGACTGGAGCGAACGATGTTGCCGTCACCGTCGCGGGTGATGCTGTAGCCACGGGCCAGCACGGCGGCGGGGGCGAGTGCCTCGAGACGGGCAGCGATCGCGGCCACGCGATCATCGCGGTCGTCGGTGATCGCAGCGCCGAGACGGGTGAGGAGGCGCTCGAGGCGCTGCACGTGCTCGTGCGCTCGCTGGAGATCGGGTTTGCGTGCCTGCAAGCGGACGGCAAGCAAATCGTTGCGCGAGCGTGCGCGCTCGATGCAGCGGCCGATGGCGGTGGACAACCGACTGCCCAGGCGGTCGCTCAGTTCGGCCGACTGACGCAGGCGTTCGCGGGGGTGGCGCAGTTGCAGGGCAGCGCGGTCGAGGCGCTGCTCCAGACGATACAGGCGGTTGCGCAGCGCGTTGTTCAAGGCCGACCGGAGCTGTTCGAGCTGGGCAGAGGCTTCGTGAAAACCGGCGCTGATCAGTTCTGCCGCCCCGGTCGGCGTGGCGGCACGCAGGTCGGCCGCGAAGTCGGCGATGGTGACGTCGGTTTCGTGTCCAACGCCGCAGACCACCGGCACCGCGCAATCGCGGACGGTGCGTGCCACGTGCTCGTCGTTGAAGGCCCACAGATCTTCGAGACTTCCCCCGCCACGCACCAGCAGCACGGCATCAATCCCGTCCGCAGCGGCGCGTGCGGAAGCGGTGCGAAGGGCGCTCACCAGGGTTGCGGGGGCGGCCTCGCCCTGAACCAGGGCGGGGTAGAGAATCACCTCCAGGTGCGGTGCTCGCCGGCGTAGCGCCGCGAGCACGTCCTGAAGAGCCGCGGCGGTCGGTGATGTCACGACGCCGATCCGGCGTGGGAACCGCGGCAGCGGGCGTTTGAGCGCGACGTCGAACAAACCCTCAGCCTCCAGTCGGTTCTTCAGGCGCATGAATGCTTCGAACAGATCCCCGGTGCCCGCGGCGCGCAGGGAGTCGATACTCAACTGGAAGTCGCCACGAACCTCATAAAGGGTGACTTGGGCGCGGGCCTCGATGCGCATCCCGTTGTCGGGGCGAAAGCGCAGCAGCTGCGCCTTGTTGCGCCACATGGTACAGCGCACCTGCGCCTGATCGTCCTTGAGCGTGAAATACAGATGCCCCGATGCGGCGCGGGTGAGATTGGAGATCTCGCCCTCGACGCGCAGCAGCGGAAGCCGGTTTTCGAGCACGGTGCGTGCGAGGCGGTTGAGCGCCGACACGCTCAGCACGTTGTCCGGGACGAGTGGTTCAGCGGAGGAGTTCATCGTTCGCATGGCGAGGGATTGTAACGCCGCCGACCCTTCATGGCTTCACGGGACGAACGGAAATCCAATGCGCCGACCATGGAAAGACGGGTTTTCACCTATGCAAGTCGCGCCGTCGCTATGTTAGCCTGCCATTTCGTCTGCGGCGCCTCGCGAGCCGCAATGTACGATTACACAAGATTACATAAGACCTGTGCAAAGGTAGGAGGAGATACGGATATGCGACTGACCAAGCTACTTCTCGCGTCCGCGCTGGCGCTGACCGCGCCGCTCGTGGCAGCCCAGCAACAGCTGTCCATCGCCACCGGGGGCACCGGCGGGGTGTATTACCCTTATGGCGGCGGCCTGGCGGAACTGATCAACCGTTATGTGGACGGCCACGCGGCGGTTGCCGAGGTTACCGGAGCGTCGGTCGAGAACATGGGGCTGATCGCGCGGGGTGATTCGGATCTGGCGCTGGTACTCGCGGATACCGCGTATCAGGCCTACAACGGTAGCGGGCGCTTCGAAGGGCGTCAGATCGCCCAGACCCGCGCGCTGGCATCGATTTATCCCAACGCCGTGCAGATCGTGACGCTGGCCGATTCCGGCATTTCGTCACTCGGGGACCTTCGTGGCAAACGGGTTTCGGTGGGGGCCCCGGGCAGTGGCACCGAAGTCAACGCCAACGCGATTCTCGAGGCCGCGGGCATCAGCTACAGCGACATCACCGTGCAGCGCCTGAACTTCAACGAGACCGCCGACGCGTTGCGTGATGGCGACATCGACGCCGGGTTCTGGAGTGTCGGACCTCCGACCAGCTCGATCCTCAACCTGGCCGCGACGCGCAACATCGCCCTCGTTCCGCTGAGCGATGACGAGATCGCGAAGGCGCAGGAGATCGAGCCGGTGTTCGCGCCCTACACCTTGCGTGGCGGCATGTATGACGGCGTGCCCGATCCGGTGCAGTCGATCAGCATCCCCAACGTGCTCGTCGTCAATGCTGACATGTCCGACGACCTGGCCTACGCGATCACCAAGGTGCTGTTCGAGAAAACCGCCGAGTTGATCGCCATCCATCCGGCGGCCAATGACACGACGGTCGATTTCAGCCTGACCTCGACGCCGGTTCCGCTGCACCCGGGCGCGATCCGCTACTACGAGGAAATCGGCGCGAGCGTGCCGGATCGACTCAAGCCCTGAGCGACACTCACGGGGTCTCGAACGTGCGTGGCGGGCTCGGCTGGGCGATCCGGTTGATGCTCGTCCTGCACGGCGGCAGCGTGGCGGGGGCCGGGTGCGCCCTGTTGCAGGTGACTTCCGGCGAGGGCGGCACGCAGGCGGTGCATGCGTCCGTGCCGCTCGCCGAAGAGCCCTGGTGTCTTGCCTGGAACCACTCCGTGGCGGGGTTCACGGTTCGCGACTGCTTTGCCGTTCGGGCGGGGCAGCTGCTGCTGGTCAGCAGTCATCAGCCGGACTTTGCCGCTGGTCTCGGGCATTTCGAAGGACGCGGCGAGTTTCGGCAGCATCCGCGCGGTGGATATCTCATCGCCGGCATCGATGAGCCGGTACCGAACAATCGCCTGACCTTGCGCGTGGGGGCGCCGTCGGTGGCACACCGGATCGAGGTCGGGGATCATGCAACCATCAACCTGAGCGAACGGGTCGGGCAGCGTCGCGTGACGTTGCGCGTCGTCGACGCGTGCCGCGCAGGGCGGTCCGTCAGGGTGTATTGAGTGCCCCTCGGAAACGGTTTTCGCCGTGTCCTCCCACGAGAGGACCGAGAACTTGAGGCGGCTTGGCGTTTTGTTGAGAGGAAGGCATGAGTCAGAGCATGCCGGGGGCCCAGACTCCCGAAGAACATAGTGGATGGCAGCCCCGTCCCATCGTCTGGCTGATCACGATCGTCGCGGTCGGTCTGTCGCTGTTTCAGCTGTATTCGGCGGGGATTCAGCAGCTCGGCCTGTTCTATCAGCGCAGCATCCATCTGGCGCTGATCATGATGCTGGCCTTTCTGCTGTTTCCAGTGTTCGGCAGCGGGCGCAAGCGCGGAATCATTGGGGGCATCATCGACACCCTGTTCTTTTGCGGCGCTTTCCTGACCGGCTTCTACCTGTCCTTTTATCTCGATGACATCATCGCCCGCGCCGGGTTCTGGAACCAGACCGACATCATCGTCGGCTGCATCGCGGTGGTCACCGTACTCGAAGCCAGCCGGCGCGCGGTGGGGCTGGGGCTGACCATCATCGGAGCGCTGTTCATCGTCTATGCGCTGGCCGGGCCGCGTGGCGCGTTGCCGTGGCTGTCGGACTTCCTGCCGGGCATTCTCGCGCACCGCGGTTATACCGTGGAACGACTGGTCGGGCAGCTCTACCTCGGGCAGGAGGGGCTGTTCGGTCTGCCACTCGGCGTCGCGGCGACCTTCATCTTCGTCTTTGTGCTGTTCGGCGCCTTTCTGGAGGTGACCGGCGCCGGCAAGTTCTTCATCGACCTCGCCTATGCTGCGACCGGGCGTCAGCGTGGCGGGCCGGCCAAGGCAGCGGTGCTGGCGTCCGCCGGCATGGGGTCGATCTCCGGCAGCGCGATCGCCAACGTGGTCACCACCGGCGCATTCACGATTCCGTTGATGAAGCGTCTGGGCTACAAACCGGCGCAGGCCGGCGGGATCGAGGCCGCGGCGAGCACTGGCGGGCAGATCATGCCGCCGCTGATGGGCGCCGGGGCGTTCCTGATGGCCGAATACACCGGGGTGCCGTACCTGGAGATCGTCAAGGTCAGCATCATCCCGGCGATCCTGTACTTTGGCACGGTCTATCTCTTCGTGCACATCATTGCGATCAAGCAGGGGATGACCGGCATGAGCCGTGCCGAGCTGCCCTCGGTGCGACAGGTCATGCGCGAAGGCTGGCATTTCCTGATTCCGCTGGTGGTGCTGGTGTACCTGCTGGTGATGCACATGTCGCCGATGCGCGTCGGCTTTTACGCCGTGACCTCGGTCGTGGCGGTGGCGGTATTGCGCTATCTGGTGTGGTTCTTCGTGATCGGTCCGCGTCAGGGGCATGCGGTGGACTGGGTGCGGATTCGCGCGATGGTATTCACCGGTTTCCGCCTGCTGATCGAGGGGCTGGCGCTGGGTGCGCGCAACGCCGTGCCGGTGAGCATGGCCTGCGCGGTGGCGGGCATCATCGTCGGGGTGGTCGGATTGACCGGACTGGGTCTCAAGTTCTCGTCGATGATGATTGCCTTTTCCGGCGGCAACATCATTCTGGCGTTGCTGCTGGTACTCATCGCCAGCCTGATCCTCGGCATGGGGCTGCCGGTGACCGCCGCCTACATCGTCCTCATCGTGCTGGTGGGGCCGGCGCTGACGGCCGAGTTCGGCATCCCGCTGCTGATTGCCCACCTGGTGGTGTTCTGGTATTCGCAGGATTCCAACGTCACCCCGCCGGTGGCGCTGGCCGGCTTTGCCGGGGCGGCGATTGCCGGCGCCAAACCGATGCCGACCAGCGTGCAGGCGTGGAAGTTCGCCAAGGGCCTCTACCTGATCCCGATGTTCATGGTGTTCAATCCCGAGCTGATTCTCGGTGGACCGGTGCACGTGGTGGTGTGGAACGTGGTCATCGCGGTGGTCGCGCTGGCGGCCTTTGCCGCCGCGCTGGAGGGCTTTCTGTTCACCCGCATGGGGCTGCTGTCGCGGTTGCTGGTGGTGCCGGCGACGATCGCGGTGTTCTATCCGCACCTCTTTGTCGAGGCGGCGGGCCTGGCCACGCTGCTTGTCGTGCTGGGGGCGAACTGGCTCGCGGAGCGGCGTGAGATCGCGCGCGGGTAGGGGGCAACGCGTTGCGTTCGGGAGCCGTTTGCCAGGCAATGCGGACGGCCCTCAAGCGCACCGGGAGCAGGCGCCACGACGCTTTTCCGGGAGGGCGGCTCCGGAGAGCGGGGTGGCAATGATGCGGACATGCTTGCCCTCGAGGCCAACGCGCTTTAGAGTTCCGGCTTTCGAAAAGTACGAGGTAGCGTGTGTTTGCGATCATTGAGGCTTCGGGCTGGCCGATCTGGCCATTGATGTTCGCGTCGGTCATTGCGGTCGCACTCATCATCGAGCGTTCGCTCAGTCTGCGTCGCGCCAAGGTCGTGCCGCCCGGTCTGCTTCAGGACGTGCTTGCCGATCTGCGTGAACATGGTGTGAGTGCCGACATGACCAACCGGGTCGCCGCACATTCGCCGCTCGGGCGCGTTCTTGCCGCGGGTTTGCGCAACGTGACCAGTTCGCGCGAGATCATGAAGGAGTCGATCGAGGAGAGCGGGCGCGCGGTTGCGCACGAGCTCGAACGCTACCTGACCACACTGGGCACGATCGCGGCGATCAGCCCCTTGCTCGGCCTGTTCGGCACCATCGTCGGCATGATCGACATCTTCGCCTCGCAGGGCGTCAGCGGCGCCAATCCGCAACAGCTCGCGCAGGGCATCTCGATCGCGCTCAACACCACGGGTATCGGCCTGATCATTGCGATTCCGGCGACCATTTTCTGGCGCCACTTCCGCGCGTTGGTCGATGGCTTCATCATCGAGATGGAGCAACAGGCGATCAAGCTCGTCGAAGTCGTCCATGGCGAACGCAAGGCGTAGGCGAAGATCATGAACTTTCAGCGCGGCCGGCGGCACGACGTTCCCGAGGTCAATCTGATCCCGTTGATCGACGTCGTGCTCGTCATCATCATCTTCCTGATGCTGACCACGACCTTTTCCAAGGTTTCCGGGCTCGAGATCAACCTGCCGACCGCCGAAACGGCGCCGTCGGAGGCGGTGGCCGAGGAGATCAGCGTCGCCGTCACGGCGATCGGCGAGATCGTCGTCAATGGCGTGCCAGTCGGTGCGCGCGACATCAATGCCATCGCCGCTGCGCTGGCGCGCGCGGTACCGCCAGGCGGGAGTGTGCCGGTGGTGGTGATCAGCGCGGACGCGCAGTCGCCGCACCAGAGTGTGATCGACGTCATGCAGGCGGCGCAGCGCGCGGCCTTGCCGCAGGTCACCTTCGCCATCCAGGCTCCGCAGCAGTGACTCCGGCTGGCCAGCGGCAACCAGCGCCGCAGTCGGGGACGGTGCGATCCGCTCTGGCCCCCGGACGTGCGTCGCACGTCCGTGGCGTGGGCGACCGCTTGCGGCGATGAGCAAGCGTCCCCCCGCGTTCTGGCGCCGGCGTTCGCTTGCGGCGATGGCAATGCTGCCGCTGGCGGCGTTGTTCTGGCTGCTGTCGACGCTGCGCCGGCAGTTGTTCCGTCTGGGCGTGCTGCAGGTGCAACGGATCCAGGTTCCCGTCGTCGTGGTCGGCAACATCGCCGTCGGCGGCAGCGGCAAGACGCCGGTTGTTCAATGGTTGGTCGAGCAACTGCGCGAAGCCGGCTACCGGCCGGGCGTCATCAGTCGTGGGTATGGCGGGCGCGTGCGGGGCGCGGCGCTGGTCGACAGCGCCGCCGACCCCGCTGAGTACGGCGACGAACCGGTGCTGATCGCGCGCGCATGCGGTTGTCCGGTCGCGGTCGGGGCGGACCGGCCGGCCGCGGCGCGGCATTTGCTCGAGGCGCATCCCGAGTGCGATGTGCTGATCTCCGACGATGGACTGCAACATTACCGCCTGCATCGCGACTGCGAGATCATCGTGGTCGATCCGGCCACGCTGGGCAACGGCTGGTTGATCCCCGCCGGGCCATTGCGTGAGGCCCCGGGCCGGCTGGCGCAGGCCGACCTGGTGATTGCGCACGGCAATCCGGATCCCGCGGTGTTTGCGCGGGCTGGGGAGGTTCCGGTGCGACGCATGCGTCTGGTCGGCGGCATGGTGCATGTGCTGGGTGACGTGGGGCGACGCAAGCCACTTGGCGAACTGGCCGGGCAGCGCGTGCATGCGATTGCCGGCATTGGCCGTCCGGAGCGTTTCTTCGACCAGTTGCGTGCCGCCGGGCTCGAGGTCGTACCGCACCCGTTTCCCGATCATCACCATTTTGTCGCAGCGGATCTTGCAACGGGGGACGATTTGCCGCGAATCCTGACCGCCAAGGATGCGGTAAAATGCGAAACCTTTGCGCCACCGGAGACTTGGGTGTTTCCGGTGCGTGCGCGAATCGAAGCCGGTGCCGCCGGCCGGATACTGGAGAAGCTGAAGCATGGACGCGAGATTGCTTGAAATCCTGGTCTGCCCGATCTGCAAGGGGCCGCTGGATTTCATCAAGGACAAACAGGAACTCGTTTGCAAGGCGGACCGGCTCGGGTTTCCGGTTCGCGACGGCATTCCGGTGATGCTCGAGGATGAGGCGCGCCTGCTCGAAGCGACCGAAGTCGAGGCGCTGCGCAGCAAATGAGCACCTGCCGATGAGTGCCTTCCGGGTCGTCATCCCCGCGCGCCTCGCGTCGACTCGCCTGCCGGGCAAGCCGTTGGCCGACATCCATGGCAAGCCGATGGTGGTTCGCGTGCTCGAGCGTGCGCTCGCCTCGGGGGCGGATTCGGTCTGTGTCGCGACCGACGATGTCAGCGTGCGCGATGCGGTGATCGCACAGGGCGGCGAGGCCGTCCTGACCCGCGCGGACCATCCCAGCGGCACCGATCGTCTTGCCGAAGTGGCTGCGCGGATGGGGTGGGGCGACGACGAAATCGTCGTCAATGTGCAGGGCGACGAGCCGCTGATCGACCCGGAGCTGGTCCGGGCCGTTGCCGCCGCGCTGGCGCGGGCGCCCGATGCGGCGGTGGCCACGGCGGCCCATGCGGTGCAGGACGCGGCCGACTTCTTCAACCCGAATGTGGTCAAGGTGGTGTGTGACGCACGTGGTCACGCACTGTATTTTTCGCGTGCGCCGATTCCGTGGGCGCGTGATGCGTTTGCGCCGACATCGATGCCTCATCCGGCGTTGCCGGAGGGTTTGCCGGTACTGCGCCATGTTGGCCTGTATGCCTACCGGGTCGCTTTCCTGCGCTGCTATTCGGCATTGTCGCCGTCGCCGCTGGAACAGTGGGAGGCGCTGGAGCAGTTGCGCGTGCTGTGGCACGGCCATCGCATCGCCGTGTTGTCGATCGCCCAAGCGCCGGAAGCAGGGGTGGATACCGCCGAGGACCTCGAGCGGGTACGGCAAAAGTTTGACCCGCAGGCGCGGACAAAGTAATTTTATCGATTCATTCAGAGGAATACAGTCGCCGTACAGGGTGACTGTCGAGAGAGGGAGGGTTGAAAGATGCGTTTGATTCTTTTGGGACCGCCGGGTGCCGGCAAGGGTACGCAGGCCAATTTCATCAAGGAGAAGTTTGCGATTCCGCAGATTTCCACGGGTGACATGTTGCGTGCCGCGGTCAAGGCCGGCACGCCGCTCGGGGTCGAGGCCAAGAAGGTCATGGACGCGGGCGGTCTCGTTTCGGACGACATCATCATTGGCCTGGTCAAGGATCGGTTGCAGCAGGATGACTGCAACAGCGGTTACATGTTCGACGGTTTTCCGCGCACGCTGCCGCAGGCGGATGCCCTCAAGGATGCTGGTGTGGCGCTCGACTTCGTGCTCGAAATCGACGTCCCGGACGCGGAGATCATCGAGCGCATGAGCGGGCGCCGCGTGCATGTGGCTTCCGGCCGGACCTATCACGTCAAGTACAACCCGCCCAAGGTCGAAGGCCAGGACGACGTGACCGGCGAGCCGCTGATCCAGCGCGACGACGATGCCGAGGAGACGGTGCGCAAGCGTCTCGAGGTGTACCACTCGCAGACCAAGCCGCTGGTTGATTACTACACCCGCTGGGCCGATTCGGGCGAGGCTGGCGCGCCGACGGTGCGCAAGATCTCCGGTCTTGGTTCAGTAGACGAGATCACCGCGCGCGTGTTCGAGGCGCTCAAGTAAGTCGCGGGGATACGCTCAATCCCGGGATACGGTCAATCCATCCGAGGCCCGGCGGGGGATGCATGTGCGTCCGTCGCCGGGCCTGTTTCATTACCCATGAAAAAACGCAACCTGTTCTATGCCCAGTCCGGCGGTGTCACCGCGGTGATCAACGCGACCGCAGCGAGTGTCATCTCCACGGCGCGCATCCACGCGGATCGCATCGGTACGGTGTTTGCCGGGCGTCACGGCATTCTCGGCGCGCTCGACGAAGACTTGATCGACACCGCGAGCCTGACCGATGACGATCTGCGCGCGCTGCGGCACACGCCGGGTGGCGTGTTCGGTTCGTGCCGCTTCGATCTCGATGCGCCCGAGGACAATCCGGCGCAATATGACCGGATCTTCGACGTCTTCGCGGCGCACGACATCGGCTGGTTTCTGTACAACGGTGGCAACGGGTCGATGGATACGGTCGGCAAGCTCTCTGCCGCCGCGCGGGCACGGGGGTATCCGCTGGTGTGCATCGGGGTGCCGAAGACGGTGGACAACGACCTCGAGGGCACGGATTGTTCCCCGGGTTTCGGTTCCGCCGCAAAATATGTGGCGACTGCGATGCTTGAAGCAGGGCGGGACCTGGATGCGATGGCGAGTCGTGTCGGGCGCGCGTTCGTGCTCGAAGTCATGGGGCGCAACGCGGGTTGGCTGGCGGCCGCCACGGCACTGGCGGCGCGCGACGACGACGAGCCGCCGCACATCATCCTGCTGCCTGAAGTGCCGTTCGATCCGGCACGCTTCCTGTCGCGGGTGCACGACACGGTGGCGCGGCTGGGCTATTGCGCGATTACCGTGTCGGAGGGGATTCGCCATGCCGACGGATCGCTGGTGATGGAGCAGTCGCACGATACCCGGGGGCATGTGCAGCTGGGGGGGGCGGGGCAGTGCATCGCGCGTGCGATTCATGCCGAGTTCGGCTACAAGCACCACTGGGCGATTCCGGATTATCTGCAGCGAGCGGCCGGACATCTGGTCTCGGCGACCGATCATGCGCACGCGGTGGCGGTGGGCGAGGCTGCCGTGCGCCATGCGCTGGACGGGCTGGATGCGGTGATGGTCGGTATTCGGCGTGAGGCGGACGATCCCTACGCGTGGACGCTGCAACCGGTGCCGATCGCCCAGGTCGCCAATCTCGAACGCCGCGTTCCGGCGTCGTTCATCCGGGAAGATGGCCTGCACGTGACGGCGGCGGCGCGCCGCTATCTGCGCCCACTGATCAGCGGCGAGATGCCGCTGCCGTTCGCTGCGGGCGTGCCGGATTATCGGCGTTTCCGCTTCGAGACGCAGCCGCGGGTCCTGCCACGGCAGGTGGGGCCGGGCTGACTGCGCCGCATCATTCGCTGCATCAGCCGGCGGCGCGTTTGCGGAAATCGCGTGGCCGGAAGCCGAGTGCGAACAGCGTTGCGAAATAGCTGAGGATCCCCGCAGTGACCAGCGTCGCGAGCCGTAGCACGCGCTCGAGCGCGCCGGCCTGCAGCCAGTCGTCGGCTTCTCCCATGCCCAGCCACAGCACCGCGCCGAGCACCGCGAGTGCGATCAGGATGCGCCAGGCGAACCCTCCCCAACCGGCAAGTGGTTGATAGACGCCACGCTGGCGCAGCCCGCGGAACAGCAGCCATGCGTTCAACAGCGCGGCCAGCCCGATCGACAGGGCCAGGCCGGCATGTTGCAGCGGAATGATGAAGGCGAGGTTCATCAGCTGGGTTGCGATCAGCGTGATCACGGCAAACTTCACCGGGGTGCGGATATCCTGCCGGGCATAGAATCCGGGGGCGAGAATCTTCACCAGGATCAGTCCGGTCAGGCCGACGCTGTAGGCGATCAGCGCGAGCCGTGTTTGCAGCACGTCGTCGGCGGTGAAGGCGCCGTGCTGGAACAGGGTCGAGATCAGCGGCACGGCGAGCATGGCCAGCGCGAGTGCCGCCGGCAGGGTCAGCATCAAGGTCAGGCGCAGTCCCCAGTCGAGCATCGACGAGAACGCTCCGGGGTTGTCGTCGGCGTGCAGCCGGGACAGGCTCGGCAACAGGATCGTGCCCAGCGCGACGCCAAGCAGGCCGGCCGGAAACTCCATCAGGCGGTCGGCGTAGTAGAGCCACGACACGCTGCCACTTTGCAGAAAGGAGGCGAACACGGTGTTGATCAGTAGCGAAATCTGCGCCACCGAAACGCCGAGCATGGCCGGCAGCATCAGCGTCAATACCCGGCGGACGCCGGGGTCGGACGGCTTGAAGTCGAAGCGCGGCAGCAGCCCGATCTTGGCTAGTGGCCGCAATTGCAGGGTCAGTTGCAGCGCGCCGCCGATGAACACCGCCCACGCCAGGGCGAGAATCGGTGGGTCGAACCACGGCGCGGCAAACAAGGCCATGACGATGAAGCTGACGTTGAGCAATACCGGGGTGACGGCCGGGATCGCGAAGCGGCTCCAGGTGTTGAGCACGCCGCCCGCCAGCGCGACCAGCGACATGAAGAAAATGTAGGGGAAGGTGATGCGGGTCAGCTCGACGGTGAGCGCGAACTTGTCGGCCTCGGCCGAGAAGCCCGGGGCGGAGAGGTAGATGATCAGTGGCGCGGCGATCGCGCCGAGCAGTGAGATCGCCGCGACCGCCAGGCCCAGCAGGGTGGCGACGCGATTGATCAGCGTATGCGCGGCCGCGTCGCCCTGGCGGTTCTTGTACTCGGCGAGGATGGGCACGAAGGCTTGCGAAAACGCCCCTTCGGCAAACATCCGGCGCAACAGGTTGGGGAGTCGAAAGGCGACGAAGAATGCATCGGTGGCCATGCCAGCGCCGAACGCACGCGCGATGACGAAGTCACGGACGAAACCAAGGATGCGGGAGACCAGGGTCAGGCCACTGACGGTGACAAGCGCGCGCAGCAGGTTCATCTTGAAACGGACTCGGGTTCGGGATGGGGCCTGGTTCGTGATGCGGGAACCGGGGCGGAAGCTGGGCAGACCAATCGCTGCCGGACACAAAAAAGCGCAATGATAGTCGCAAAGCGTCCGCCGTGCCGAAGCCGCTGGTGAGCGAGGCGGGTGATGGCGAACGGCCTGTTCGTGACCGATATCTACATTGTGCCGCCCGGAGCATTGATTTCGGTGACGGCATTCTTTCGCGATCGCGATGCATTCACCGCCCTCGAGCGCCCGGTGCGGGAGATCTGCGCGCGGCGTGGGCCGGATGCCGAGATTCGCGTCTGGTCGGTAGGGTGCGCCACCGGTGAAGAGGCGTACTCGTTGGCGATGATGTTTGCCGAACATAGCGGTTCGCCACTCGACAAGAGGCGTTTGCAGATCTTTGCGACCGATATCGACAACGATGCGCTGGCGGTAGCGCGCACCGGTCGTTACAGTGCCGCTGCGCTCGCCGAACTTCCCCGGGATTATCTGGAGAAATATTTTCAGCCGTGCGAAGGCGGCTATGAACCGATCAAGCCCTTGCGCGACTGCGTCGTGTTTGCACGTCAGGACATCACCACGGCCCCGCCATTCTTGCGGGTGAACCTGGCTGCATGTCGTAACGTGTTGATTTATTTCGAAACCAAATTGCAGGCCAAGGTGTTGTCGGTCCTGCATTACGCGCTGCGCAATGATAGGGTGCTGTTTCCGGGACGCTCGGGAACCGCAACCCAGAAGGAAGACTTGTTCACCGCCATCGACCGTCGTAGCCGGATTTACCCACCGCGTGGCGAGTCGCGCCCGAGCTCAACTTCGCAACCCTGGTCGTTGCCGAATTTCGGCATGATGCGCTTAGCGTGCTGTATCGAGCACGCCGTAAGGGAGCGCTGGTGCGCGGCCCGCTACGGCACATCGCGTTGCTGGGTGGCGAGCTCTGGCGGATTGCCGTGCTTCCCGCGATCGGCGGAGTCGAGCATGATACGTTCGTCGTCGTCTTCGAACCACAGCAACCCGTGGCAAGTCCCGTCGCGGCCGATGGCGTGGAGGTTGCGGTGGCGGACAGCGCAACCTAGACGGAAACCGAACTGCTGTCGGCGCGTGAGCATCTGCAGACCGTGCTTGAGGAGATGGCGGCGATGGAAGCGCTTGGGCCCATTGATCAGTGGTTTGTCGAGACATGGGAGGAGCCGCTCTTTGCAGCCGAGCAAGTCGGTGAATATTTCCCGGGCAACCCGCTGTTGCTGAGCGTTGCCAGCGGGGTCATGGCCATCAAGGCACATTCGCCGCGCTCGGGAATGATCCGCTTTTACTGGTTTCGTCCCGAGGAGCCGTCACGGATTACGTGGGCGGGCAATCCCGACAAGCCGCAACCGGAAAACGCGGGGGCGATCATGTTGTCGCCACGGCGTTCATTCGAACACTGGATGGAGGTGCGCACTGGACACAGCCGCCCGCGGTTGAGCGAGGAGCGCATGATCGCGGCCAAGTTCCGCAATTATCTGATGCGCTGGTTATGAAGCCTGCTGATGAACTGTGTGCATGCAGTGTCTGCGTGCCGTGGGTGGCGGGTGCAGCGGTGAAGTGAATGAAAGTGGAATTGTTGTGACCGGAGTGTCCTGCGGCGATTCCCGCCTCCCCGCTTGCGCGCGTCTTGCGCCAGGAGACGCGCCGCGCGCATGCCGCACTCGATCGCCACCCGGTGCTGAGGCCGCTCGCATCAAAGGGGGCTTCGGAGCGACGGTATGGTGTGGCGCTTGCCGCATTGCACGGACTGCTCGCGGGCACCCAGATCGACCTGCAAGATCGGCAGCACCGCATTGCTGAAGGCGCGATGGCCGTGATGCGGGCCGCGGCTGGTGGTTATCGCAGGTCCAGACGCTGACGGGGCTTGAGGCCGATCTTGCTGCCCTCGGCAGCACGCCCTGGCGGCCGGTGCGATTGCCTGCCCCGGTGACGCCTGCCGAGTGGGTCGGGGATGGCTTATGTCCTGGAGGGAAGCGCGTTAGGCGCGCGTTTCATTGCCGAACGCCTGAAGCGGGAAGCCCCGGGTCTGCTGCGGCAGTACTTCGATGCCGCGGCGCGCGATGCCGCCGAGCGATGGCCGGAGTTCTGGCGGCTTGCCGATTCGGCGCTCGGCGTTGCAGATTATCCTCGCGCGACCGAAGCGGCGTGCACCCGGCTCGGTTCGTTGCGGGAGTATCTGGGTCGTGCGACCCCGGCCGCCTGAATGTGCTGTGTTTTTGTTGTGGTGGTCAGGGTGTGATGGGTGTCTTGTGCTTGCATTGGTGACGCCTAGCAGATACCATAACGCGTTTTAGTGAACCACGAACGGAACAACTTCTATGGCCAACTCGGCACAAGCCCGCAAGCGCGCCCGTCAAACGGTGAAGGCACGCGCCCACAATGGCAGCCTGCGTTCTCGTCTGCGTACTGCAATCAAGGCCGTGCAAAAGGCTATTCTGGGCGGTGACAAGGAAGCTGCTCAGACGGTCTTTCGCGACTCGCAGCGTACGATCGACAGCATTGCTGACAAGAAAATCATCCACAAGAACAAGGCTGCTCGTCACAAGAGCCGTCTGTCTTCCGCAATCAAGGCGATGGCCTGATTCCGGTTTTTCGCGGGTTGTCTCGAAGCCGCTGATCAAGAATGCGGCTAAAAATTCGATCGCTCCCGCGATACAAAAAAACGACCTTCAGGTCGTTTTTTTTTCGCCCAATTTTCCTCTGTCGTGCGTTTGCGAGCGTTTGTATGATGAGGCTGACCTCGTTCGTGGCCGAGGCGGCGTCGAGCGACTGGTCGATCAGGAGTTGGCTTGATCCGGTTCGGATGGCTCCATCTGCAGATCGTTGTCGTTGGCAAAGTTGATCAGGAACTTGAATGCCAGCGGCTCGATATCGTAGAGGCGGGCGTCGACAAAGACCGTCTTGTCGCCGTTGGCGTTGGAGCCCGGGCGCACATAGGGCGAATATTTCATCCGGTGGTCGGCGCCAAAGGCCGACATGATGCCGCAAAGCCGGTCGGCCCAGTCGCTGGGGCGGAATTTCTTGCCTGCTTGCGTCACCCCGACGATGACAAAGCTACGAATGTCCTGTTTTTTCATGCGTCGTGCCGTGTTGGGCTGCGATGATTCGGACGCGGCGCGCAGGCAACGAGTCTGAATTGCGCACCGCACAACAGGGCGCGATTCTAACAGAAAAGAAGTCCGCCGATGGCAACCGGGGAACGTTGCAGGTGCGGGGGCGTGGTCCGTCCCGCGTTCGCTGCCGGGGGTGTTCTATCCAGCAGCGGACGGGTTTCGGGTGGCCGCTAAACTATACTTTCCGGGGGCTTTCGCTTAATATTGCCGCTCGACTGACCACGGCGGCGCCTGCCGCCGTGTGCGTTTCTGGATCTTATGGATCGGGGTTTTTCATGTCGCATATCATGAGCACCTATGCCCGGTTGCCGGTCGCGTTCACGCACGGCGAGGGGAGCTGGCTTTTCGATGAAACGGGCAAGCGCCATCTCGATGCCCTGGCCGGGATCGCGGTTTCGACCCTCGGTCACAATCACCCCCGTCTGGTGCGTGCCATTGCGCAGCAGGCGGCGTGTGTGCTGCATACCTCGAACCTGTATCGAATCCCGCTGCAGGAGGAACTGTCCGACCGGTTGGCTGCTCTCTCCGGCATGGACGAGGTGTTCTTCTGCAACTCCGGCTGCGAGGCCAACGAGGCGGCGATCAAGCTTGCCCGTATGTACGGTCATCGCAAGGGTGTCGAGTTGCCGACCATCATCGTCATGGAAAACGCCTTTCATGGGCGGACCATGGCTACCCTTTCGGCGACAGGCAACCGCAAGGCGCAGGCCGGCTTTGAGCCCCTGGTCGCCGGTTTCGTGCGGGTGCCCTACAAGGACATCGGCGCGATTCGCAATGTTGCCGAGCACAACGGCAACGTGGTCGCGGTGATGCTCGAGATGATCCAGGGCGAAGGCGGTATTCATCTTGCCGATGAGGCGTTTCAGCGTGAATTGCGCGCGGTGTGCGACGAGCGCGAGTGGCTGCTGATCTGCGACGAGGTCCAGTGCGGCATCGGACGTACCGGCGAGTGGTTTGGCTATCAGCATGCGGGGGTGCTGCCCGACGTGGTGACGCTGGCCAAGGGGCTGGGTTCGGGCGTGCCGATTGGTGCCTGCCTCACCGCCGGTCGCGCCGCCGGTCTGTTTGGGCCCGGCAATCACGGCTCGACCTTCGGTGGCAACCCGCTGGCGTGTGCAGCGGGCCTGGAAACGCTGGCGACGATCGAGGACGAGGGGCTGATGGCGTCGGCCGAGCGGATCGGTGGGTTGATTCGGACCGGGATCGCCGAAGCCCTGCAAGGGGTTGAAGGCGTGGTGGAGATTCGCGGACGTGGCTTGATGATCGGCATCGAACTCGACCGCCCCTGCGGCGAACTGGTTGGTCAGGCGCTCGAGGCGGGGCTGCTGATCAACGTCACCGCGGAGCGTGTGGTGCGTCTGCTGCCGCCGCTGACCTTCAGTGAAGAGGATGCACGGACGCTGGTGAGCCTGCTCGCGCCGTTGATTCGCCAGCATCTCGGCAAGTGAGGGCCGACCGATGACCGAGTTGAAACACTATCTGCAGTTCAAGGATTTCACCCGCGAAGAGTACGAGCATTTGTTTCAGCGCGCACGCTGGATCAAGGAAAAGTTCAAGCGCTACGAACCCTACCATCCGATGTTTGATCGCACGCTGGTGATGATTTTCGAAAAGGCCAGCACCCGTACCCGCCTGTCGTTCGAAGCGGGGATGCATCAGCTCGGTGGTTCGGCGATCTATCTCAATACGCGCGATTCGCAGCTTGGTCGCGGCGAACCCGTCGAGGATGCGGCGCAGGTGGTGTCGCGCATGAGCGACATCGTGATGATTCGTACCTTCGAGCAGGAGATCATCGAGCGCTTTGCCGGCAGCTCCCGGGTGCCGGTGATCAACGGTCTGACCAACGAATACCACCCGTGCCAGATCCTCGCCGACATCTTCACCTTCATCGAGCACCGCGGCTGCATTCAGGGCAAGACCGTGGCGTGGATCGGTGACTCCAACAACATGTGCAACACCTGGCTGCAGGCGGCCGAGGTGCTGGACTTCAATGTTCACGTGTCCACGCCGCCTGGCTACGAGGTCGAGCCCGAACGCGCCGGCCTGTATGGCACGGATCATTTCGAAGCCTTTGCCGACCCCATGGATGCGTGCAAGGGGGCGGATCTGGTGACCACCGACGTGTGGACATCGATGGGTTTCGAGGCGGAGAACGAGGCGCGCAAGAAGGCGTTTGCCGACTGGTGCGTGGATGGCGAGATGATGGCGCGGGCAGCACCGGATGCGGTCTTCATGCACTGCCTGCCGGCGCATCGCGGCGAGGAGGTGACGGCCGAAGTCATCGACGGACCGCAGTCGGTGGTCTGGGATGAGGCCGAGAACCGGTTGCATGCGCAGAAGGCGCTGATGGAGTACCTCGTGCTCGGGAGCATCGAGTCGGACTAGGCCGGCGGCTCGTCAGGCGGTGAACACGCCCACAAGGCAGACGATGCGCCCGGCCCTCGACCAAGGTCGAAGTCCGGAAGCGGCGCATCAAGGATTTAACCGGGTTCGGAACCGTCGAACCCACATCGATCGGAAAGCAAAATGAGCGAAGTCAACAAAGTCGTGCTCGCCTATTCGGGCGGCCTGGATACCTCGGTCATCCTCAAGTGGCTGCAGGATACCTATCACTGTGAGGTGGTCACCTTCACGGCCGACCTCGGTCAGGGGGAAGAGCTGGAGCCCGCGCGCCAGAAGGCACTGCAGTTCGGTATCCAGCCCGAGAACATCTTCATCGACGACTTGCGTGAAGAGTTCGTGCGTGACTTCGTCTTTCCGATGTTCCGCTGCAACACGGTGTACGAAGGCGAGTATCTGCTCGGTACCTCGATTGCCCGTCCGTTGATCTCCAAGCGCCAGATCGAGATCGCACGCGAAACCGGTGCGGACGCCGTGTCGCACGGCGCGACCGGCAAGGGCAACGACCAGGTTCGCTTCGAGCTCGGCTATTACGCGCTGATGCCGGGCGTGAAGGTCATCGCGCCGTGGCGCGAATGGGACCTGCTGTCGCGCGAGAAGCTGCTGGCCTATGCCGAGAATGCGGGCATCCCGATCGAAATGAAGCACAAGCAGGGCGGCTCCCCGTATTCGATGGATGCCAATCTGCTGCACATTTCGTTCGAAGGTCGTCATCTTGAAGATCCGGCGGCGGAGGCCGAAGAAGACATGTGGCGCTGGACCGTGTCGCCCGAAGCGGCGCCCGATGCGGCCGAGTATGTCGATCTCGAATTCGAGAAGGGAGACCTCGTCGCGATCAACGGTACGCGCATGCCGGCGCACGAACTGCTCGCCAAGCTCAATGCGCTTGGGGGCAAGCACGGTATCGGCCGGCTCGATCTGGTCGAGAACCGTTATGTCGGCATGAAGAGTCGCGGCTGTTACGAAACCCCGGGGGGCACGATTCTGTTGCGCGCGCATCGCGCGATCGAGTCCATCACGCTGGACCGCGAGGTCGCGCATCTCAAGGACGACCTGATGCCGCGCTACGCGTCGCTGATCTACAACGGCTACTGGTGGAGCCCAGAGCGCCGTGCCATTCAGGCGCTCATCGACAACACCCAGCAGACGGTCAATGGCTGGGTGCGGGTCAAGCTCTACAAGGGCAATGTGATCGTCACCGGGCGCGACTCGAAAACCGACTCGCTGTTCGATCCGGCCATCGCCACCTTCGAAGATGATGCCGGCGCCTACGACCAGAAGGATGCCCATGGCTTCATCCGGCTCAACGCACTGCGCATGCGCATCGAGGCCAATGCCAAGTCGCGCCGCGGTTCCTGAGTCGGGTCTGAGCGTCGGCCGGAGCGATCGTTATGGGTAGCGAACCGATCATCTTCGGCCTGACCGTCGCCGAGTTCGAGGCCATCTCGCTCAAGGTCTTGCTGACCGCGCTGATTCTGTACATGGTGTTCATCATCGGCAATCTGGCGTGGAAGTCCAAGGCCGGAAAGTACGGCACCATCTGGATGTTTCTTGCCCTTGGGCTGGGGTTTCTCGGCTTCATTTCCAAGGGGTTGATCGAACGTTTCCTCGGAGTTTGAAATGAGTGTTACCGGGCAATTCGAAGGCGTGACCCTGGCCACCCAGGCCAGCGTGTATTTCGACGGCAAATGCGTCAGTCACAGCTTTACGCTGGCCGACGGCAGTCGCAAGTCGGTTGGAGTCGTCCTGCCGGCTGCGCTGACCTTCGGCACTGCCGCGCCCGAAGTGATGGAATGCGTTGGCGGCAAATGCCGAGTGCGCATGAAGGATGCAGAAGACTGGAACGAGTACGGGCCGGGGCAGTCGTTCTCGGTGCCCGCTGATTCCAGCTTCGACATCGAAGTCGAGGGCGAGCCCTTTCATTACATCTGCCACTACGGCTGAATCCGGCCGAATGCGGCTGATGCGTGTAAAGGAGTCCAGGCCATGCCTTCTTTTGATGTGATGTCCGAGGTCGATCTCGTCGCGCTGCGCAACGCGGTGGACGTGGCCAATCGCAAGATCGGCAATCGTTATGACTTCAAGGGCTCGGACGCCCGGGTCGAGCAGAACGACAAGGTGCTGACGCTGTTTGCCGACAGCGATTTTCAGATCGATCAGATGAAGACCATTCTGCTGCCGGAAATGACCAGCAAGAAGATCGACGTGCGCTGTCTCGAGGACGGCGATCTGCAAAAGGTCAGCGGCAACAAGGTCAAGCAGGAGCTGCGTGTGCGGGTGGGGGTCGAGCAGGATCTGGCGAAGAAGATCGTCAAGCTGCTCAAGGACAGCAAGCTCAAGGTTCAGGCATCGATCCAGGGCGAAGCGGTGCGGGTGTCCGGTGCCAAGCGCGATGTGCTGCAGGAGGCCATCGCACTGATCAAGAAGGAAGTCACGGACTTTCCGTTGCAGTACGGAAATTTCCGGGACTGAGTTCGCGCGCCCCCGCGCTTGTCGCTGGTTTCGCGCTTTCTTCGCTTTCCTGGTTGTCCCGCCGCACCAACGTCATCCGCATGGTTTCCCCGCGGCGGGGCCCGCCCACGCCGCGGTCTGGCGCGGGCAGTCTCAGCCGACCTGCATCATCTGGCTGTCGGGCGCGGTGGTGGGTTGCGCCTGCCCAAAATACCCTTCGGTGTGAATCAGCTCATCGCGCGCGCCGAGCGCCTTGACCGCGGCCACGCAGTCGCTGACGAACTCCGGGCTGCCGGCGATGAAGATGCTGTGGCTGGACAAATCGTCGAACTGTCGCGGCAGCACATCGGGAATACGGCCATGCAGCATGCCGTCCTTCTGCTCACGGGTGAGTGTTGGCTTGTAGGTGAAATTGCGGTGCTTGATCTCCCAGTACTTCATCAGCCCGAAGTCGTACAGATCGCTCGCACTGCGTGCCGAGAACAGCAACGTCACCGGCTTGCGATAGCCGCGGCGCAATGCGGCTTCGGCCAGCGACAGGATCGGCGCCAGGCCGGATCCGGCGGCAATGCATAGAACCGGCGAGTCGACGGACGGGTCGCCGATGAAGGTTCCGTACGGGCCGGAGATCTTCACGATATCGCCGATATTCACGTCATCGTGCATCCAGCGGCTGGTTGTGCCTTCGTCGAGGCGGGTGACCTGAAGCATGATCTCGCCATCCGCGCGCGGGGCATTGGCGATCGAATAGCAGCGCGGCGGCGCACCCGCCCGTTCGTCACCGACCGTAACGTACTGACCGGGCCAGTAGCGCATGACCTGTCCGACCGGGCGAAAATGAATTTCGACGATGCGCGGCGTGCGCTGAATACGGTCGGTGACGACATAGCGCTGGTCTTCGCGCGGTGGAAACAGCTTTGGCTTGGCGTCGTCGGTTCCCCATTCGATCACCAGTTCGTCGGACAAGGGCTTGGCCATGCACATCAGGCCGAAGCCTTGTTTGCGCTCTTCCTGCGACAGTGCCATGTCGAGCACCATGCCCTGGTCGAAGTGACCCGACAAGACCTTGACCTTGCATTCACCGCATGCGCCGGCGCGGCAGTTGTTGGGCAGTGCGTAGCCGGCTTTCTCGAGCGCGGCGAGTACCGTGTCGCCGCTGCTGCATTCGACTTCGCGCCCGGAAGGATGGAGTCGGATTTTCTGCATTGTCGTTCTCTGTTGAATGTACGGACTGGATTGTAACGCTCAAACTGAACAGGGCACGCGGGGTAAGCCGGTGCCCTGTTGCGCTGGTCGAGCGCACCCCCTGGAGACGGCCATGACCGTTTCCGCCCTCCCGAGGGGGCAAGACAACTTGAGACGGCTCGGCGTCTTCCTGAGCGTGCCGCCAGCAAACGGTTCTTGCCGTTCCGACCTCGGGAGGAAGCGAACAAACCCGACCGAATCGGCTCGGCGCGTTCTCAAGAAGCGATCAGGCCCGAGGCGGAAACGGATGCACAGGCTTGATCGCTTCGTGGAAGGCAACATCGATGCGCGACACCGATGATCAGAATACCGGGATGATGTCTTCCATGTCGATATCGGAGATCTCCTCGCCGGTAATGCCCACTTCCGGAATCGCCGGGAAGGGGATGCCGTAACGGTCGAGCACGCCCTTCAGGTTGAGCATCGCGTTCTTCCAGTTCTCCTTCTTGGCGTCGTAGCTCGGAATGCCGAAGCCGGCGCCGCGGGCCACTTCCTCGCCTTCGCGCTGGTTGGCGATGAAGTCTTCCGGCAGATCCCAGAATTCCATCGGCGGTTCGAACAGCACGGCCGACAGGAAGAGGTAACCAGCGCGAATCTGCTTGGTCACCATCGCCTTGTCTTCCTGCGGCAGCTTGGGATAGTCACGCTCCATCAGCGCCATACAGATCGCCATGTGACGACCCTCGTCACGGCCGATGTTGCGGAACGCCTCCTTGAACACCAGTTCGCGCGAGTTGTCGTGCATCTGCTTGAAGATCGTTGCCGCCGCGATCTCACCCATCAGGAAGGACGAGAACAGCACCGCCAGCGAGTACTTGGGCACGGCCTGCTTGTAGCCGTTCCAGTAGCGGCCGCCGTTGTAGTACAACCACTTGGCGTTCTTCTGCAGACGCTTGCCCAGTTCCGTCTTGGGTTCGTAGGTGAGGGGGTCCGGGTGCTCCAGAAACTTGGTGATGGCCAGGCCGCACATCTGCTCGTGGTTCTGCTCGTCGCGGGTTACGGAGAAGAAGCAGCGCCGTACTGGATCCTCTTCGTGATCTTCGTAGGTCTTGATGAAAGCGGATGCAAACACTGGCGGCGCGGAGGCATCGAACACCGACAGCAGCGTCCACCAATAGGCGATTGCCTCGCGCTCTTCCCAGCTGTAGGACTCGACGTCGAGCGTGTCCCACGGCAGCTTTTTGGGGTCCCAGTTCTCACGTTGAGCCGCGTCCCAGACCTCTTCCATCTTGGCGGTCTGCGCATTCCACGACAGCGGGTAAATGTTGGGTTGTTCGGTGGCGGGCGGAAATTCCTGTTGCAGCGCCAGCTTTTCGTTTTTTGCCATTCCTGTCTCCTCGTATCGAAGTGCCTTCGCGGCCCGTGCCGCGAAGCCTGAAAGATGCCGTTAGTTGGCATCTCAAATGTTGACCTGGATCAAATCTTTTAAAAATAAACTGACCGGTCGGTCAATGATAGAACGGCATCCGATTTTATTTTATTTGAGCAAAAAATGCGTTTGGTCTATGCTTTGTGGGTGTCTGGTGAGGGTTTGAGGAAATGGTTCGAGGGAATGTGATGGGATGCGGCGGCGACTCCGGGGCGCGCTGGGCGAACGCGCAGTCAAGCGGGCGTGAACATCGTGGCTGGCGGTGCTACCCTGACCGGGCGACACGCCCCCTGCGCGGTGGCTTCACGCTGATCGAGGCGTTGATCGCGGTGACCATCCTGGCGGTGATGATGGCCCTGGCGTTGCCATCGTTTGCCGCCTTGCTGCGCGACGTGCGGATTCAGGCGGCGACCAACGACTTGCACACCGCGTTGTTCGTGGCTCGAACCGAGGCGGTGCGAAGAGGTGTCCGCGTCACCGTATGTACCAGTGCGGATGGACTTGCGTGCGCCCAAGGGATTGGGTGGCACCGCGGTTGGCTGGTGTTCGTCGACGGCAATGGCAACGGTGTGCGTGACAGTGACGAACCGGTGATCCGCGTTGGCGAAGGGCTGGCGGGCGATGTGACCGCATTGGGTAACACGCCCGTTCGTGACTACGTCTCCTACCTTCCGCAGGGGATGACACGCATGACCAGCGGTGCGCTTCAGATCGGACGAATCCACATCTGCAGCGACGGGGTGGGGCGAGAGATCGTGATCAATGCGGCGGGGCGCCCGCGTGTGATTCGCGATGGAACTTGTGGCGCATGAGCACTTCTGCGATCGATGCCATGCAACCTATTATCTGCGCCAGCAATCTGTCTGCGCGGCCGAGGTTTGCCCGGTCTGGGTGATCGTCATGTTGCCGCAGCGGTCACCCGCAGCGGCCCCCTTGGGTGCTGCCTGAAGTGTGTAGGTGGTTGCCGTGACCGCACTCAGGGTCAGGTCATAGAATTTGTTCGTACCATCCTTCGGCGCTTCGGTGAAGGGCAGGGCAGGAGGGGCTCCACTGTTGAGATAGCTGCCTTGACTCGTGTACCGGCGCTCCATGAACTGGGCCAACTCCATCAATGCCGTTTGTGCGTCGGCGCGGCGGGAACGTGCAACGTGCTCGTTGTAAGACGGCAGCGCGACTGAGGCCAGTATTGCCACGACCACCACCGTGATCATCAATTCGATGAGCGTAAAGCCCATCATTGGCCTGTTCTTCATCATCAATTTGCTCCGGAATGAAGCCCCACCCTGGCAATCAGGGCGGGGTGGAAGTGGGGACATGCTTGCGCCGCGTCGTCAGCGCAATTCGCGCCAGGAGATGCGACCACCGGTTTCATCGTCACCCGGACGCCCGCACTCGCAGTTACCCTCGCCGTCGCAGAGGAGCTCGCAGGGGTCGCGCGGCACACAGTTTTCGCCATCTTCATCGCACACCTCACCCGGGTCGGGGACGCGGATGCCGATGATCCGCTCTCCTTCTCCGTGTTCGATACCGGTGATCGGAACATACACGGGGTCGCCATCGACGACGATCTGAATCATGTCGCCTTCATCGAACAGACCATCCTGATCGAGATCGAAAACCGGCGCTTGCGTACGCCCCCCAGTCAGCAGATCCATATCCATCAGAAAACCACGAACACCAGTGCTGCATGGGTTGTCATCGGGAACCATGGTTGAAAAGCGCACGCGCTGTTCGCTCGCACCCAGGCTTTGCGGCCCCGTGATGACGCGTTCGCCAATTTCCTGATCGAGATCCAGATACCAGCCATGATGTGCGCTGCTATCAAACTCATTGTCGGACACGACCCGGATGGTATAGGTTTGGTCGCCGAACGCATGGGTTTGTTGCAGGATGATCGACTGTTGCAGCAGGTTGGCGCGTAAATGCGGGGTTGCCGCGGGCGTTTTTTGGTCGATGATGCCGTATAGCGTCTGGACCTGGGTATCCGAGCCATCACTGGTACGGAAATAGCTGCCGGTGCCGAAGGTGATCATCACGTCGCCGTTCTCGAGCATTGCACCGTGCGGCCGCGAAGTGATTGGTTGCGCCAGTCCGCCTGGATCACGTGCCTGCGCGAGGATCCGACGGTTACCGGTATTGGTCCATTGGTTGGTGTTGGTGGAAGAAAGATTGAACGCCCACAGGTTTCCGAGCAGATCGCCGGCATAGACGGTGTTGACCCGCAGGTTCCGGTCCGGCCAGTCGGTGACGAACGGGCTGCTCAGTCCATTTGCAGGCGGGGAACCGCTCAACTCGGCGGTGACCAGCTGGATCAGGCTGCCGGTGGCGAGGTTGACGACGAAAAGCGCTGCCTTCTCGCTTTGACTGTTATAGCCGTTGCCGGCAAAGACAGCCCAGGTGCCGTTGCTGGTGCGTGCGACGGCGGGGTGGCCGGACAGGTAGCCGAGCTCATTGTGGGAGAACTCCCACAGCACGTTCGACGCCGAGAAATTATGGGGGTTGGTGACGTCGAGGGCGAAGAGGGTACGGCCACCGGCGCCCATGGTGCCGACCAGAACGGTTCTTGGTGTGCCGCCGATGGTTACGCGTGAAACGCTCAGCTTGCCGTCCATGAAGTAACGATGCGCATAGTCCTTGTCCATCAACCGGCTCAATGGTGCATGATCACGCCCCGGTTCGGGCAGCAGCAGGGGACTGGGGATGTAGGCAAACAATTCTTCGCCGGTGGCTGCGTCGAAGGCATGCAGTTTGCCGTCGTTGGCGCCGACGTAGATGACACCGTCCGCGAACACCGGGTCCGAGTGAATGATGTCTCCAAGCCGGCGAATGACGCTTCCGGTACCTTCCGCAGCAGGGCGTGCGCGGCTTCTGAGGTCGTCGTGTTCGATGCCACGCAGCCAGGCGGCACGGGCGGCCCCCAGTCCGTCTACGGTGTTGTCTGGGGCCCGGTCGAGTGCGGCGCGCTGATTGGCGTGCAGATTGCCCCAGGTGAATTGCACGCCCCCTCCGGCACCCGGGCCGGTTGCCGCGCGAGTGAAGATATTGCGGGTGGCTGGATTGCGCACGGAAAGTCGTTCTTCTGCGTCCCAGCAGTCGGCGCAGTCGGGCGGACTGACGCTGCCGTCGGCCTCCAGACGACGCGCGGTGAGTGTTCCCGACCAGTCGGTGCTGCGGAAACCGGCCGAGTACAGAAGGGTGTCGTCCTGCAGTACCGCCGAACTTGCCGCCGCGGACGTTGCCGAGCTCTCGGCCCGCGCGATGATGTTGTCGAGCACGCCGGCAAGCTCGTTGGCGAACGTCGTCGGATCGGCGGCGCTGAAGAACCCCCCGCGGCTGTTGACGCCCGCGTGGAGCAGATCGTCCAGCTTGGCGGGATTGCTGTCGCTGGGGTCAGGCCAGGTGATGGTGATGTCCGGATTATTGATTGCGGCGAAGGCTTGCTGCGGGGAGACGCTTCCGGTCACGCCAAGCCCCACGCCGAATGTAACCATGTGCTGCCAGAATGCGGGGTTGATCGAAGAAACCGGAACCAGGTTGTCGAGATCGGTGCGCAAGTCCCGTTTCCAGAAGTGCATGGCGACATCGGCGAGTGTATCGGAGTGCGTGTCCCTGAACGGCGTGGTTGGAGAGTACTGGAAGTCGGTGCCGCCTGGAGCGTGGTTGGTGATCAGCGAGCCCGCTTCATTGTCGCTGTTCCCGACGCTGGGCGTGGCTCCATTCCAGTAGCCATCGGTCATCAGAATGGTATAGCTCTGACGGCATTCGAGATGCGCCGAGGTGTCGTTGGTGCCCGGAGTACGTCCCCATGGTCCGCGATTGTCCGAGCGCTCGTAGTATTGGCCGGCCCCCTGCAGTGCGCGACGCAGAGGGGTGCCGGAGTTCGAGATCGAGTGGTTGTACAGGCGGTCAAAGAAATCCGCACGCGACGCCCCCGCAAAAGTGCGGACCCCGGTCAGGATGGCGCGGTTGCTGGTGACACCGTCTATGGTACGGGCCCCGGTGTTGATGGTGCCGAAGCCGACACGCATCTCTTCGGGCTGGCGTGCGAAGGCCGCACCAATTCCTGCCCGGGACGCAAGAATGCGCGAGCGGTAGTAGGTAAACCAGTTCGCGAAGTTCTGACGTTCTTCCAGGACCGTGCGTGTGATCGTCTGGTCTCCGTCGCTCCAGACAAAGCTCGTGAGGGCGCTCTCCGAGCCCGCCGCGAGGTCCCGCGTGTAGGCGCTGGCGCCGCGGATCTGATATTTGACGTAGTTGCTGGTGTTGAACCGATCGCCCGTTCCCTTGTACTGGTAGAAGGTGATTGGCCAGAACGTCTGGTTGCAGGGTACGGAGCACGAATACTGAGCAGAAGAAGGGTTGGAGTTGGTCGTGTTTCTGAACCAGTACGCTGACTGCGTCTGTTCTGCGGTCAGGTTCAATGTTCCGCGGGTGGCGTCGACCGGGTTGTACGGGGCCGCGCTCGGATCGGCGTCATCCATGGGATTGTTGGCAGCGTCGACCCACGGGGAATAAGTGATCAACGGGTTATAGAAAACGGCGTTGTTCGCGGCGGAGCGGCTGAAGACGTTGTGCCGGTTGTTGTCGAGAAAATCCGGTACCTGGTTGTCGTACTCGTTTGGTCCACCATACGGTAGCGCTGGCCGGGGAAACACGAAGATCGTGAACCGCATGGTCTCGTCCGGCATGTGTTCCCACTGCATCGAGCCCGAGTCGTCCAGAATGAACATCACATTCGGCTCGATGCTCGGATTGAGCGACAGCGGTGCGTTGGCGATGTTGATGCTGCTGGCACTGCTGACGATGGGAATCAGCAATCCCGCCATGCCGGTCATCACGGCGCGCTTGAATCGGAACGCCTTGCGAGGCGTGACCGTTGAGGCTTGCGGATCGGAAACGGAGTGCTCACGGAAGGGGGTCAAAGGGAACATTGTGTGTTCTCCGCTGCAAGGACAGCGCTGCATATCCGCGTCTGTCGGGCTGGTGCATCATGAAACCGGTCCAGGGATCACCGGTTCGGTTGGTTGGCGGGATGGCCTGACGGAAAGGTTCGGCGGTTGCACTCGTGCGGAGAAGCCAGGCGGCCTGTCGTCACGAACCGAGAGCGAATGCCAAAATCTTCTCGAGCAAATCGAATCAGTCGACAGGCATCGAGATTCGCAGGCCCGGAGTGCCGGGGCGATCATAGGCGTGGTCGTCCGCCATCACCGAGAGTTGCGTGATCTCGCCCTGTCTGGTGCGATAGCTGACCGGACTGCCGGGCGTTAAATCGGTCAGCAAGAGGGTTCTGGCACGACGGCCCTCGTGCTGATCCTGCGTGATGCGCGCCGAGGCCGAAATCCTGAAGGGAAGACCGTTGACTTCGATTGTGCGGCTGGCCGCGTTGATGTTGGTGATGATTCCTGAACCTCCGTCGTCCGACTGCGCCAGAGTGGGGGAACAGATCAGCGCAAGAATCAGGAATACGGAGGAAACGGATATTCTGCGGATGGCGGTGCGACTGAATGCGATTGAAAACATCATGACCTCGACATGGATGGTAACCGGGTCAGTCCGGGTTGGGACAGTTGATCAGGCCGGCCCGTGGTGGGTCGAAAAGGGAGCGAAGGATCGAAACTGCGTCCGGCGTATTGCCTGCTCCGCGCCCGGTGATGGTGAAGATCTGTCGGCACAGCAGTTCGGATTGATTGAGATCGATCGATGCGGCGGGCCGGATGAGATCCGGTGGGCTGACATGGAAGGCGGGGTTCTGTGCGAGCTGGGCTCCGGCAATTGCGTTCAGGTCCGGAATTCCGGTCGGGGCGGGCGTGACGCCATCCCAGTTACGTGGAACGGTGAGCTGCGTGTGGGATTGGGCGGCTACCCGGTTGACGGTGGATGCATTGGTCCATTCCTCGCCCGCACGCAGGGCGGCTTCCGTTCCCTGGAATGACATCTGGAAATCGCGTAGATTGCCCGCCATGACTTCTTCCATGGTCGTGTTGCGCATGCCACTGGTACCCATGATGGTCAGTGCGAGCAGGATGATCAGGGTGATGACCAGCACCGCGCCGCGCTGCCGGTGTGCGTCGAGAGGAACGGAGTGGTTACGTTTCATGGCAGTCGGTTCCGCAAGCCAATCGTGGACGAAAATACGTGGCCTAGCCTGTTGTCGGGAATTGTCACGGTCGTGCCGTTGAAGGTGAGTGTTTGCGGTTCGACTGCGACATTCGGTTCAGGGCTCACGGCGAGAAGATTCAGGCGTACCGAGAGTACGCGCGTCCAGTCGGCGACATTGTTGGCCGTTAGATAGGCATCGATGCGACCGTTTGGCGTGAGGGCGGTATCGACGCCGTATTCGATCTGCAGGTCGGATACGCCTTCGACGATCTCCAGGTTCTGCACGCTGCCGTTGCTGAACTCGAGGCGACGCAGCGAAGGCTGGCCGGAGGCGCCGAGGCCGACGTAATAGAGGACGCTGCGAAACTGCATGACTTCGACGTTGCCGGCGTAGGAGTGACTGAGGGGGTTGCCGCCAGGTGTTACATTCCCCGGTGTGCCGGACGCGCCCCGTGCCAGGCCTGCCGCATTGGCGTTGTTGGTCTTCTGGAAGAGGTCGCAGCCTTCCGCGTCCGAGATCAGCATGATGGTTCCGGCCGGAATCCCCGTATTGTTGGGGGTAACCGTGATTGTTGCGGCATTGGCAGGGATGCCATTGGCGGTGAGGCCCGATTCGATGGCGCCATGCTTGAGCAGCAGTGCGTCGGTGTTTGGCACGTAGCCGGTCATCAGCGCGGAATGAGGGCCGGCTTCGTTGTTCCAGCCGCGGATGCTGTCGTTGAGATCGAAGAAATCCGGGTTGTAGGCCGGGGATGTCTGGTTGAGCAAATTGTTGACCGGCGTCAGGCAGCGCCCCTTGTAGCCGGCATTGCGTATGTCGAAGGCAATGAAATCAAGCCCGAATCGACCCGTTTCGGCGACTCGGGAAAGGGCCATGTTGGTCCGGTTGGCCTGGCTGCTGGCGGAAAAGATGTAAAGCACCCCGGCAAGCAGGAGCAGACTGAGCAGCATCGCGATCATCAATTCGATCAGCGTCAGGCCGCGCTGCCGGCGCAGAGTCGTATCGACGGTATTCATAGCTCTGTCCTGAATTCGAAGGTAAGCGCGCCGTCATCTTCGGTTCCGCCGCGCGAGTCGTCCCAGCGAATCGAGATCGTGACGACGTTGTCGTTGCGGTTAATCCGGGCGTTGCCCTCGGGCAGGAGGCAGGCGACGCCGTTGCGCCATTCGGTCAGATCCTGGTTGGCGAGCGTGCCCGACAGCGTAGGGGTCGGGTCGCAGACAATGGCCGGGTCGGCAAAATCGATATCGTAATTGCCAATCAGTGCGTTGGCCCGGTTGGCGCGCATGCGGTCGGCGATGTCGTACGCAAGCCAGGTGGCTTGAGAGCGTTGATAGGCGCTGTAATTGCTTTGCAGGCTGGTCAACTGCAGACCGGCGAGGCCGAGGAGGCCGATCGACAGGACCACGACCGCGACGAGTACTTCGATCAGGGTCGCGCCTCGTGCCGAACGCCGGCTCGAAGAAGCCCGCTGATGTCGGCGTGATTGCCCGCGTTCTAGCGTTTTCATGGACAGGCAACTCCCTTGGCTGAATGGATGCGCCCTGTTTGCGAAATGGTTACGCATCGTTCCTGGTCCGTCGGCGCACCGGGCATGGTCAGGGAAAAGGCCCCGCCCGCATTCACACCACCCATGCTGTTGAAGGTGACGCCGCCTGAAGGGCCTTCGATCACGGGGTTGCTGGCTGGAGCGTTCCAGGCGCGAAGCGTTGCACTGCCGTCCGAGTCGTCGGTCGTCACGAGCCAGCCGACCGTATAGGAAGTGGCGTTGTCGAGCGCGCAGGTCGGTGGATCGTCCGTCAGGTTCGCGCGGCGGCAGACGGTAACCGCTTGCTTGCGCTTGACGGCTTCCGAGCGGGCAAGATGTAGCGCCGACACCAGATCGTTGGTCATGCCTGAGGTGCGCTGATCGCGCATCAGGCTCTGGAAGGATGGAATGGCTGTGCCGACCATGATTGCGAGCACGACCAAGGCCATCATCAGTTCGATTAGCGAGAACCCTGAGTGTTTCATCTCTTCACCCTGTCGGTTGAAGGTACAAGGAGGATGCCTCAGTAGCGAGCTTAGCGAACCGTTCGCTGTATTGGTGTGACTTATGTCACGAAGAGTGCAAAATTTATTGAAGAGATGTGGGTGCTGAACGGGGAGGCGCCGGTGTGTAGTGAGGTTGTTCTCGTGAGTGTCTGATTTCTTTGAGAAATTCTTTTCATGCTGCAGGGTGTGCATGTTGCATGACTGCCCATTTCAAGTAGTTGGGGTTGGTATCCCTTGTCCTTGTAAGGATATAGGCATACTCCGTAATCATTTTTGTTGCAGTATAGCAGCAGAAATTTATCATGCAAGAAGCGTTTTTATGGTGCATCTTCACCGCATAAACGGTAGTTTTCCTTATGGCCTACGACGATAGGAGTAGGCCGTCGAGATGGTGAACGGATTGTTCGAGGCGAGGGCGCCGCGTCGCGGCATGGTCGTGCAAGGAGGTTCCAGAGCGGTGGCGAGCGCGTATTGCCTGCCGCGAGGGATATACTTCAAGCGTCAAGTGAATTGCGAATGGTGAGTGCGATGAGAGAAATGAGCGGAGCGGGTTGCGGGTGTGACGAAGATGGGCGACGTTGACGACTTGCGCCGCTGTCTCGTCGAGCGGCTTGCGGAGGCGCCGAGACCGGCTTCGCTGGACGCTGCCGCGGGGTTGCGTCCCGCAGCGGTTCTCGTGCCGATTGTTCTGCGCAGGCCTGGCGCCCGCGTCCTGCTCACCCGCCGCACCGACCATCTGCATCACCACCCGGGCCAGATCAGCTTCCCCGGCGGGCGGGTGGAGGATGCGGATGTGTCGCCAGTGATGACCGCGCTGCGCGAAACGGAGGAGGAGATCGGACTCGATCCCGACCGGGTCGAATTGCTGGGCGAACTACCCGAGTATCTGACCGGAACCGGCTTTCGGGTGACGCCGGTCGTCGGGCTGGTGCATCCGCCCTTCGATCTGAAGCTGGATGCGTTCGAGGTGGCCGAAGCCTTCGAGGTGCCGCTGTCGTTTCTGATGGATCCGGCCAATCATCAACGTCATCGCAAGGTGTTCAATGGGTGTGAGCGAGAGTTCTATGCGCTGCCTTGGCGGCACTATTACATCTGGGGGGCGACTGCGGGCATGCTGGTTTCGCTTTCACGGCTGCTGCGCCAGGCCGGGGCGGTGCATGGGGACGAGGATCCGGCGGGGGCGCAGCCCGGCTGAGCCGGGTCGCCGGATTCAGTCGTACAACTCGGCAATGGCGATTTCGCAGTCGAGGCAGGCTACCGCCAGGTTGCCCTCGGTGAGGGTTTCGTGTTGCCACTGCTCGCCGGATTTCCAGTAACGCTCGATCAGCAGCTTTTCGGGGTCGACCAGCAGGTATTCGCGCAGGCTGGGCAGCAGTCGATAGGCTAGCAGTTTTTCGCGGCGGTCGATGCGTTCGGTGCCGGGCGACAGAATCTCGACGATCAGGCAGGGGCGGGTGCAGAACAGTCGCTCGTCGTCGCTGGGGTCGCAGGTGACGAGCAGGTCCGGATAGTAGAAATACGTCCCACTGTCGTGTTCGACCCGAACCTTCATGTCAGAGATGAAGAGCTGACATTTCCTGCGTCTTGCGCTTGGCCAGAGCAGGCCCCCCAGCGCGGTCGCCATCAGCCCGTGGGCCCGGCTCGCGCCCCCCATGGCGACGATGTCGCCGGCCAGATACTCGTGCTTGATCTCGGTTTCGAGTTCGCCCTGCAGGTAGGCTTCGATGGACAGGGTCTGGTTGTGGGCTGGCAGCGTGTTCATGCGGCACTCCTGGTCGGCTTCCCGTGCATGCGGCGGTACGGTGGTGCGAAAAACCATTGTAGTGGGTTTGGTCGTGTCGTGTCGATTCTTCTGGCATGCGGAGAGCGCGTTCGGGCGAGAGGGCGAGGGTGGGCGAAGGGGAGGGGAGCGAATGACGAGGGCGATTTGCGGCAATGCAACAGTGGTGGTGAAAGTGTCGCTTCGATGTAACGGCGCGGTGTAATCGCTGTGATAAGGTTTGCGCCGTCTTTGTTCCGAGGGGGCCGGGTCCGGTTCGCGTTCGATGAGCGTGTTGTCGATGGTTTTCGCATTGGTGCTGGAGCAGTTGCGCCCAATGGATGGGCGCAGGGTCGATGGCGCCCTGCATCGGCTGGGGGCGTGGAGTACCGTGGTTCGCCCGCCAGGGTGCGCGCGCTCGCCCGTTTGTGCCTGGCTGTTCGGGGTGGCGCTGGCGCTGGCGGCGGCGATGGGCGCCTGGTGGCTGCTGCGCGCGATTCACCCCGTGCTGGGTTTCGCATTCAACGTCGCGGTGTTGTATGCGGTGATCGCCTACCGCCGGGAGAGCCGGTTCTTTGCCGATATCGTCATTGCGCTGAGCACCGGCAATCTGGAGCGGGCACGGTCGCTGATCGGAGACTGGCGTGGCCGGGATCATGGTCGCGCCGGCGCGGCGGAGGTTGCCCGCCTGGGGATCGAGCAGGCGCTGGTCACGGGACATCGCAGCTTTTTCGGTCCGCTGCTCTGGTTCGTGCTCTTGCCGGGGCCGGCGGGCGCCGTGCTGTATCGGGTGGCCCTTCACCTTGCTCGGGAGGACGATGCGCGCCAGGTCGAGGGTGGGGGAGTTGAGGATGAGGCCGCGGCCCGCACCATGGAGACCGGTGCGGCAAGCGCGCGACGAAGCTTTGCCCGCGACGCGTTTGCGTTGATCGACTGGGTTCCGGTGCGGATGACGGCACTCGCGTTCTCGGTGATCGGCAACTTCGAGGATGCGATCTATTGCTGGCGTTCGCAATCGATGCTTTGGCCGGACAGGGCATCCGGTATACTGATTGCGGCGGGAGCCGGTGCGCTGGGTGTGCGCCTGGGGCTGCCGATGCACGAAGGCGATGCGGTGGTCGACCGCCCCGAGATGGGCGTAGGCGCACGCGCCGACGTCGCGCACATGGAGAGTGCCGCGAATCTGCTGTGGCGGGTGCTGGTACTGGTCCTGTTGGTTCTGACCTTGCTGGGGATTGCCGGCTGGGTTGGTCGTTAATCCTTGAAGGAGGGTGTCGAGATGGCTGATCGTGAAGTAGTGGTATTGAGTGCGGTGCGTTCCGCGGTGGGTGCGTTTGGCGGTTCGCTGAGCACGATGGAGCCGGCGGAACTGGCGGGCACCGTGATGAAGGAAGCCGTTACGCGCTCCGGCGTCGATCCGCAGCAGATCAATTACGTAACCGTGGGAAACTGCATTCCCACCGAATCGCGCTACGCCTACGTTGCCCGCGTCGCCTCGATTCAGGCCGGCCTGCCGATGGAGTCCGTCGCCATGGCGGTCAACCGGCTGTGCTCGTCAGGGCTGCAGGGCATCGTCACCACTTCGCAGGCGATCCTGCTCGGTGACTGCGAGTTCGGCGTTGGGGGCGGGGTCGAGGTGATGTCGCGCGGCGCCTATCTGTCGCCGGCGATGCGTAGCGGCGCGCGCATGGGCGACACCGCGTTGATCGACGCCATGGTCGCCGTGCTGACCGACCCGTTCGGCGTCGGCCACATGGGGATTACCGCCGAGAACCTGGCGGAGAAGTGGGGCATCACGCGCGAGGAGCAGGACGCGTTCGCCGTCGAGTCCCAGCGCCGTGCCGCGCTGGCGATCGAGGAAGGGCGCTTCAAGTCGCAGATCGTGCCGATCACGCTGAAGAGCCGCAAGGGCGAAACCGTGTTCGATACCGACGAGCACGTCAAGCCCGGTACCACCCTCGAGTCGCTGGCCAAGATGCGTCCGGCGTTCAAGAAGGATGGTACCGTGACCGCGGGCAACGCCTCGGGCATCAACGACGGCGCGGCCTTCATGGTGCTGGCGGAGGCAAAGGCGGCGGCCGCGGCTGGTTACAAGCCGATGGCGCGTCTGGTGTCGTATGCGCTGGCCGGTGTGCCCAACCACATCATGGGTGAAGGCCCGGTACCGGCTTCCAAGCTCGCGCTCAAGCGTGCCGGTCTGACGCTGGATCAGATGGATGTGATCGAGTCCAACGAGGCATTCGCCGCGCAGGCGCTGGCGGTGGCCAAGGGGCTGGAACTGGATCTGGCCAAGACCAACCCCAATGGCGGCGCGATCGCGCTTGGTCACCCGGTTGGTTGTTCGGGCGCCTTTATCGCCACCAAGGCCGTGTACGAACTGCAGCGTACCAATGGGCGTTATGCGCTGGTCACGATGTGCATCGGCGGCGGTCAGGGCATTGCCGCGATCTTCGAGCGCATGTGATCCGTTTGCCGATCGAAGCGGGGGCTGTGCCGATGTCCGCAAGGCGTTGGTTGGCGGTGCCCGCAGCCTGATTGGCTTTGCAGCAACTCCAGAAACCCGCCGAAAGGCGGGTTTTGCTTGTCCACGACTGTAGATCGTTCGGCGTGCCGACATCGCTCTGGCGCCGGCAGAAGCCGGTCCGTACTCTCCCGTTGGGTGATCCATCCAGCGGGGGGCTGCCCATGCACCGCGCCCTCGCACGAACGTGGTGCGCGCCCTGTTTTGGTGCAGTGCGTTGTCTCGCACAACCGGATAGCCCTTGTTCGCCGCCCGCCGCAACCGGTTTGAACCCTGGCATGGTTTTCGCTGTCGCCCTTGTGTCATTACATGCGACCGGGGAGGCGCTCGAAGATCATGACGGTGAAGGCGTTCTATAACGAGATGCACGACGACAAGGGCGAGGTCCGGCCGCACTACGCGGCGTTCCAGGCCTGGCTGTCGGAGATGCCGGCGGAGCGGATCACGCAGAAGCGGGCGGAGGCCGATGCGCTGTTCCATCGCTACGGCATTACCTTTGCCGTGTATGGTGAGCAGGTCGACACCGAGCGCCTGATTCCATTCGACATCATTCCGCGCATCATCCCCGCCAACGAATGGGCGACGCTGGCCGATGGACTGCGCCAGCGCGTGAAGGCGCTCAACCTGTTTCTGAAGGATATCTACCACGATCAGGAAATCCTCGCCGCGGGCCGCATTCCGCGTGAGCAAGTGCTCGGCAACGCGCAGTTTCGCGAGGTGATGCGCGGTGTGGATGTGCCGGGCGACGTCTATGCGCACATCGCCGGCGTGGATGTGGTGCGCGCCGGGGCTGGCGAGTACTACGTGCTGGAGGACAACCTGCGGGTGCCGTCGGGGGTTTCCTACATGCTCGAGAACCGCAAGATGATGATGCGGCTGTTTCCGCGTCTGTTCTCCCGCTACCGGGTGGCGCCGGTCGACCGTTACCCGGACATGCTGCTCAACATGTTGCGCAGCGTCGCGCCGGTTGGCGTGACCGATCCCACCGTGGTGGTGCTCACGCCCGGTTCATACAACAGCGCGTACTTTGAGCATGCCTTTCTGGCCCAGCAGCTGGGGGTGGAGCTGGTCGAGGGGCAGGACATGTTCGTCGATGGCGGGCATGTGTTCATGCGTACCACGCGCGGACCGAAACGGGTGGACGTGATCTATCGCCGGGTGGACGACGATTTTCTGGATCCGCTCGCGTTTCGTTCCGATTCCGTGCTCGGTGTGCCGGGCCTGCTGGGCGCCTATCAGGCCGGGCGGGTGACCTTGGCCAACGCGATCGGCAGCGGTGTCGCCGACGACAAGTCGATCTACCCCTATGTGCCGGAGATGATACGTTTTTATCTCGGCGAGGAGCCGATTCTGCACAACGTGCCCACGCACATGTGTCGCGAGCCCGACGAGCTGGCCTACGTGCTGGAGAATCTGGGCGAGCTGGTGGTCAAGGAGGTGCACGGCGCCGGCGGCTACGGCATGCTCGTCGGTCCGGCCGCGACGCGGGCCGAGATTGCGGCATTCCGCGACGTTCTGATCGCGCATCCAGAGCGCTATATTGCCCAGCCCACACTTGCCCTGTCGGCGTGTCCGACTTTTGTCGAGTCGGGGATTGCGCCGCGTCATCTCGACCTGCGCCCGTTCGTGCTCTCCGGGGAGGAGATCCAGCTGGTCCCCGGCGGGCTGACGCGGGTCGCCCTGCGTGAGGGGTCGCTGGTGGTGAACTCGTCGCAAGGCGGCGGCACCAAGGACACCTGGGTGCTGGAAGGCTGACCGCAACGGTCGAGGGATTCGAGAGGGAGAGAACAATGCTGAGCCGTACCGCCGATCATTTGTACTGGATGGCCCGTTACATGGAGCGGGCCGAGAACATCGCGCGCATTCTGGACGTCAATCACCGCATGTCCCTGATGCCGCAATCCGAAACCCAGGAGGAGCAGGCCTGGGGGGCGACGCTGCGCATCATGGGGCTGGAGCACGCGTTTCATCAGCAGCACGCGGAGATCAGCGCGGATGCCGTGATCGAATTCATGGTCTTCAATCCGAACAACCCGGGCAGCATCCGCAGCTGCCTGCGCGCGGCGCGGGAGAACGCGCATGCGGTGCGCGGCACGCTGACTTCGGAGTTGTGGGAGACGACCAACAGCACCTGGCTCAAGATGCGCGATTACGCGCCCGCGGCGCTGCACGACGAAGGCATCAGCGAGTTCTTCGAGTGGGTCAAGTTCCGCTCGCATCTGTCGCGTGGCGTCACCCTGGGGACGATGCTGCAGGACGAGGCCTTGCGCTTCATCCGCATCGGCACCTTTCTCGAGCGTGCCGACAACACCTTGCGCATTCTCGACGTCAAGTACCAGCTGTTGCTCCCCGCCGGTGAGGTCGAGGGCGGCGCGGCCGACTTCTATCAATGGAGCGCCTTGCTTCGTTCGGTGTCGGCGTTCGAGATCTACCGCCGCGTGTACCGGGATCTGATTACGCCGTCGCGGGTGGCCGAGATGATGTTGCTGCGGGTGGACATGCCGCGCTCGCTGGCGCGCTGCATGAAGGAGGTCTATAACAACCTGCGTGCGGTGTCCAACGATCACTCCGCCGAAACCGAACGGCGTGCGGGCTTGATGGAAGCGTCGATGCGCTTCGGCCGGATCGACGACATCGTGCATGACGGCCTGCACAACTACGTCGTGCAGGCGCTGGCGCGGATTCAGGATCTGGGCAATCGTATCGCCAACGACTTTCTGGTTCCGGTCTCGCGCCTCGAACCACAGGGCTGATGCCTGGGGCGGGTTCGCGCTCAGCGGGGTACGCGTTCCGCGCGCATGCGGGCAGACCCCGAGACCGGGGCTTGTTTGCGCCACGCGGGCCGGCGCGTTACCAGCCGCGCTGTTGACGACCCGCCTGTTCGATCTCCGCGCGGATCTGCTTGAAGTGCTCGAAGCGCCGGGGGTGGATGTGTCCTGCTTGAAGGGCGCCTTGCAACCCGCAGCCCGGCTCCGCCTCGTGCCGGCAGTCGCGAAAGCGGCAGGTGCCGAGTAATTCGCGAAACTCGACGAAGCAGGCGGCGAGCGCGTCCGCCTCGACATGGGCGAGCCCGAAGGCCTGCAGGCCAGGGCTGTCGATCAGGCATCCGTCCTGTTCGAACGGATAGAGGCGGGCGAAGGTGGTGGTGTGCTTGCCGGTGTCCAGTGCTTCCGAGATTTCGCGGGTGGCGGCTTCGGCTTCGGGAATCAGCGCGTTGGTCAGGGTCGATTTGCCCATGCCGGACTGACCGACCAGAATGCTGCGCTCGCCGCGCAGCCACGGGCGAAGGACGTCGGCGCCGGAGAGGGCGGAGGTCTCGACGATGCGGTAGCCCAGGGCCGCAAACGGCTGCAACAGGCTGCGCGCGGCGGTCAGGCGGTCGGCCAGATCCGCCTTGTTGAGCACGATCAGGCTCTTCAGGCGCTGATCCTCGGCGGCGGTGATGCAGCGTGATATCAGCAGGTCGGAAAAACTCGGCTCGGTGGCCACGACGATGACGATCTGGGTCAGGTTGGAGGCGATCAGCTTTTCGCGAAAGGCGTCGGAACGCCACAGCAGGTTGTCCCGGGGTTCCAGCCGTTCGATGACGCCCTGCCCCTCTCCGGTGGGATTGAATGCGATCCTGTCGCCGCACGCATACACGCTCTTCTTGCCACGCGGGACGCACTTCAACGGATTCCCGTCGGTCGCTCCGGCCAGTGGGTTGGGCGCCGTGTCATGGCCTGCCGGATCGAGGGCGGCGGCAGGCGTGAAGGCGGATGTGGGTGAGCTGAGGGGGGGCGAATCCGGCAGCACCTGATAGTGGCGACCGAAGGCGGCGACGATGGTGCCGGTCAGCGCGGTGCCGGCGTTGCGATTCGGGGATGTTTTCAATCGAATTGGTAAAAACGTTGGTTGAGGTAGCCGGCGATATGGTATTCGTCCTCGGGGAAGAGGTCGAGGTTGAGCATCGTCGTACAGGCGGTCAGCTGCTGCTCCAGCGCACTCGGGCTGTGCACCCGACGGTCTGCGCGGGTATAGATGTTGGAACCGTCCTCGCCGCCAAAGCGTTCGGCGTGACAGGCGATGCACAGGGTCTCGTGATGACGCCGCCCTTCGTCGAGATCGGCGTCGGCAAACGGCGAAGCGAGGGCGCCGCCCGTCGCAACCGCGAGCGACGACACCAGCAGTGTCCGTAGCGCGGCCCTGCGCATCGTGCGCGGACCAAAGGACGTTTCCCGAAGTGTGCGAAACATCGGTGATGAGTTCATGACGGGCTCCTCACGAGGCAATGGACCGCAACCGGCTGATGCGAATGGTCGCGGGGGGATGGGAGTCGAAAAAGCGCGAGTACAGCGGATCCGGTGTCAGTGTACTCGCGTTGTCGCGATACAACTTGACCAGGGCGCTGATCAGGTCGTCGGCGCGGGCGTGCGAGGCGGCGTAGCGGTCGGCCTCGAACTCGTGTACGCGTGACCAGTGACTGCCCAGTGGGGCTGCAAAGAACGTAAATACCGGCAGGGCCAGCATGTACAGCGCCAGCGCGGTCGCCGTATCCTGCTGCTGCACGCCCAGGCCCGCGTAATACCACTCCTGCTGCATCAGCCAGGCCAGCAGGCCGAGAAAAACGAGCGCCGAAAGCGCCCCCACGAGCAGCCGCTGCCAAATGTGGTGCAAGCGGTAGTGGCCGAGCTCGTGAGCCAGCACGGCCTCGATCTCGCCCGGCCCGAGCCGCTCCAGCAAGGTGTCGAAGAAGACGATGCGCTTTGCTGCGCCGAAACCGGTGAAATACGCGTTGCCATGGGTCGAGCGGCGCGATCCGTCCATCACGAACAAGCCGCTGGAGCGAAAGCCGCAGCGCGCCATCAGGGCTTCGATCCGCTGCTTCAGGGTCGCGTCGTCCAGCGGTGTGAACCGGTTGAACAATGGCGCGATGAAGGTGGGCCACACGAACACGGCAACGAGATTGAAGCTCAGCCAGAACAGCCAGACCCAGAACCACCACAGCGATCCCATGTTCTGCATCAGCCACAGGATGGCAAATAGCACGGGGGTGCCGATCACCAGCGCCAGCAGGGTGGCGCGGAGCCGGTCGGCAACGAACAGCCCCGGTGTGCTGCGGTTGAAACCGAAGCGTCGTTCGATCACGAACACCCGGATCACCGCGAACGGTAACGAAATCAGTGCGCCAACCGCGCCGATCGCGAACAGGAGCGCGACCCCATGAGGCAGACTGCCGGGCGTGGCGATCGCACCCAGTGCGCCGTGCAGGAGCTCGATACCACCGCCCAGCGTCCAGGCGAGCAGCAAGGCGACGCCGACCGGCACGTCGAGCAGGCCCAGACGCAGGCGCGCGCAGGTATAGTCCGCCGCCTTCCGGTGCGCATCCAGCGGGATGCGCTGGGCGAAATCCGCGGGCACGGTGTCGCGGCGGGCCCGGACATGCCGCATGTGACGCAGCATCAGGCCGAGTCGCGTCAGCGTGCCCAGTGCAAGGGCGGCAAGAAATACGAAGGTGAAGGTCTGGGCGGTCATCGATCGGTCGGGGGCGTGCGCTCGTGCCCGTGTGCGTCCGGATTTGTGACACAATCCGGGCATCTTCGTTTCGTCGGATACTGCAAGGATTATGGCACAGGACCAAAACAACCTGATATGGCTGGACATGGAGATGACCGGCCTCGAACCCGATCGCGACCGTATCATCGAGGTCGCCATCGTGATCACCGATTCAAACCTCCAGACCGTGGCCGAGGGGCCGGTGCTTGCCGTGCATCAGCCCGATTCGGTGCTCGACGCCATGGATGAGTGGAACCGCAACACCCACGGCAAGTCGGGCCTGATCGATCGCGTGCGTGCGTCGACACTCGATGAAAACGCCGTGGCCGAGCGCCTGCTCGAGTTCGTGCAGACCCATGTGCCCAAACGCACCTCGCCGATGTGCGGCAACTCGGTGTGTCAGGACCGGCGCTTCATGGCGCGCTACATGCCCACGCTGGAAGAATGGTTCCACTACCGCAATCTGGACGTCTCCACCCTCAAGGAGCTTGCACGACGCTGGCGCCCGGAGGTGTATGAGGGCGTGCAGAAGAAGGGCAAGCACGAGGCGCTGGCCGACATCTATGAATCGATCAACGAACTGCGGCACTACCGTGACACTTTTTTGCGGCTCACCGACTGACTGTCTGCGAGCGCTGGGGCGCTGGCTGCATGCCCGGCGCTGGCGCATCCTCGTGATCGCGCTGGTGATCGCGTTCTTCTATGCGCTCGGCTACTTTGCGCCCGGCAGTGGCATCCCTGGCGCCTGCCTGATATACGGCTGAAACGGCTGAAGTGTCATTGCCGGGGCACTCTGGGCATTGCGCATCGGATCCGGGTCGCGGCGGTAGAGTCTGAAGGTTTCGAGGCGCTTGCCTCCCGCGTGGCGGTATTCCCAGATCAGCTGCCAGCTTGCGGTCGGAGTCAGGCCGTCCGGGAAGCGATCGTCGTGAATCAGCAGGAAGCGGCAAGCGGTTTCGTAGGCATCGATCTCGCCTGGGCGCAGACCGCCAAAATAGTCGAAGGCGGCGCGGTGAGAGCTGCTCAGGCCGAGCGATGCAACGCAGCCGTCGGGCTCTCCCGCGAGCGCGATCGCGGCTGACTGGACCATCGGGCGATAGTTGCGGCTATGGTCGAACCACGGCATCAGCAGTGTCACGGCGAGACACCACAACATCGTCATGCCCATGGCCCAGTTGGCGGGGCCACGATTGACCGAGCGTGGCAGCAGCCACACCAATCCGATCCAGATCACGCAGATGGCCGCACCGAGCGCGATCTGAGCAGGATTGGGCTGGAGAACAAACTCGGGTGCCATCCGCGCCAGGCTACGGGCGAGGCCGGGGGGCCAGGCCACGGTCTGCGCACTCCAGGCCAGCCAGACCAGGATCGCGAACACGGCAAAGGTCATGATCGCGAACCAGTCGAAGGCATTGGCAGCGCCCCGCCGCAGGCTGGGTACCCCGGCTGCGGCCAGCAGTGCCAGCGGCACGATCAGCGGCAGCATCGCCTCGGGACTGGTGCTGCCGCGCAGTCCGATCCAGGCCAGCGCGAGCGCAAAAGCACTGCCCGGTAGCGCCCAGGACAGATCCCGCAGCTGCCTGCGGGCACGCCACAGTGCCCACAACGCAATCGGCCAGAGTGGCCAGACGAACCAGCTCGTCAGCTCGAGCACTTCAGGCAGCTCATTCAGTTCCAGTGGTCGTCCAAGCCGGCCCCAGGCCCCCTCCCACCAGAGGGTGAGTTGCTCCGGGGCCTGTTGGTTGAGCGCGAAAGGCCACGCCGCCGCACCCAGCAGGGCCAGAGTCAACCCGGGAATGATGGCCCCGCTGGTACGTGGTGTGTGACACTGTGGGCAGAACAAGGTGATGAGCAGGAAAAGAGGCAGGGTCATGAACAGGCCGCCCAGTCCGCCCGCCATGAAGGCCAGCGCGGTTCCCGCCCCGGCCTGCAGGCTACCTTTGAGCGGATGTGTCGGGATCAGCGACATGCCGGCCAGTGTCAGGGCCTGGGCCATCATCAGCGCGGCCAGCGGCTGGTGTTCGTGGGCATGAATGACCAGCCCCAGCGTGCCCAGCATGAGCAATGCCGCCGCCGTGCGGGTATGTTTCCCATACAGGCGTGAGGCCGTGCGTGCAACCCAGAAGATCGAGAGCCCGATCAGAAATGGTGTTGCGAGCCGGGTCGCGTCGTGCAGTGGTAGCAGGCTGCCGAACAGAAAGGCAAACAGCGCACCGATCCAGTAGTAGAGCGGACCATGGTTGGTGATGGGCTCATCGACCATCGTGGGCAACAGCACGTGATGTCCCGTCACGACCCCCCAGATGGCGTTGAAGTGTTGTACGTCGTCACCACGCCACGGATCATGCCCGATCACGCCCGGCAGCAGATAGAGCACGATCAGCATGGTCAGGCCGAAGCCGCCGAACATGTGTCTGAGCAATGGATGCGGGGGGGGCTGGGAGGTGTCGTGCATCGGTTCGTGTTCTTTTTTGTCGCGCGGGGTCAATGAATGCCTTTGCCGCTGGATGGGCGGTTGCCGGGCAATCGATTTTAGCAGTCTGGCAAGACACCGCTCGGGTGATGTGCACGGAGAGGCGAGGCGGAGGGTCGGCGTCGCCTGCCCGGCGGGGGGATGCCGTGAACGAAAAAAGCAGCCGCTGGTGGGCTGCTTTTTTTGTTGCTGCGGAACGTCTCCGACGTGCCGGTCGTCCGCGGCTTTGGCTCATTCGCGCCTGCTGTGCCGCGTTGCGGCCAGGGCGTCGGCGGGCGAATCAGAGCGGGCGAATCAGCCCAGGCGCTGCACGTTGCCGTACTTCTGGCGGAAGCGCTCGACGCGGCCGGCGGTGTCGACGATCTTCTGCTTGCCGGTGTAGAAAGGATGGCATGCGGAGCACACTTCGACGTGCAGGGCATCCTTGGTGATCGTTGAGCGGGTGGTGAAGCTGTTGCCGCAGGAGCAGGTCACCTGCACATCGGCGTACTTGGGATGGATATCCGCTTTCATCTCGAATCCTTGGGTGTTGAGCGAACGGCGATTGTGGCCGCCCTTGTACAGATGGGAAAACGCGGCATTATGGCAGATACGGGTGGCCGGATCAAGTCGCGCGATGCGAAACCTGAGCGGGGCGACCGCGTTCGAACAATGGCCACTCGATCGGGTATCCTCGCGATTTTGCCCCGATCCGTTACGGAGTTGACTCGAAAGGGGCGGAGCAGACCCGAAGTCGATGACCTACGCCAATTCACGAATCCCCGTAAGTGCCCAGCAAGGGGTGCACGAGCACCTTTCCAGGCACGTACGGCGTCACCTCGAAGCACCATTCCAGAAACCGTTTGCACCTTTCAGCATTGAGGCCTATGAGCGCAGCCTGCAGGGTTGGGATCGTTGCGCGCCGCTGGTCCTCGACGCAGGTTGTGGCGTGGGGCACAGCACCATTCAGCTGGCGCGACAGTATCCCGACCATTGGGTGATCGGTGTTGATCAGTCCGAGGACCGGCTCAACCGGCGCAAGCCGTATCCCGACGCGATGTTGCCGAAAAACATGGTGTTCGTGCGCGCAGATCTGGTCGATTACTGGCGCCTGCTGGCGCAGAACGGCATCAGGCTTGCGCGCCATTACATTCTGTACCCCAACCCGTGGCCCAAGATCGGGCATCTGGCGCGACGCTGGCACGCGCACCCGGTGTTTCCCTTCATCCCGGCGCTGGGAGGGGTGCTGGAGTGTCGCAGCAACTGGCGCGTGTATGCCGAGGAGTTTGCGCTGGCGCTGGAAATGGTCACGGGTAGCGTTGTGGAGCCGCAGGCATTCGCGGCGGAATCGCCGCTGACGCCATTCGAGCGCAAGTACCGGGATTCGGGGCAGACGCTTTATCGTATCGAAGCGGATCTGGGTGCCGGGACGGGTCCGTCTCTTCGCATGCACCGGGAACTGGATCGGTTGGTCGGTTCGAGTTGAGAGCCGCTCCCCGGCCAGACTCCCGGACCGACATGGCTTCCCGGGTGCGACCAGACCTTCTCGTTACGAGGCATGGCTGGATCACGACGCCGGTTGTCGGCGCTGCCGACGGTGGCGATCGGATGTTCCTGGATCGGTTTTGATCGAGAACGGTGCCGACTGCGGGCAACCGCTTTATCGTATAGTTCGGGATGAGCCCGTGCACATGGATGCGTGCGGCCAACAACGCGCGCCGGGATCATGGCGGAGCACGACCGAGGGATTTGAAGATGAACCAGGATGCTACCCGTCCTTATGAACTGAGCGACGATGACTTCGATGCGCTCGAAGCCTTGCTGACTTCGGACGTCGTGCCCGAGGATTGCATGAATCTCGAAATGCTCGACGGCTACCTCGCGGCGGTGGTCTCGTCGCCCGAGGTGGTGCCGGTGGAGCGATGGCTACCGGGAGTCTGGTCGGCGCATGGCGACGAGGTTTCATTCTCCGGCGGAAGCCGGATGCAGCGCGCGATTCAATTGGTGCTGGCCTATTACAATGAACTGGTCGATTCCGTGGGCGACGAGGATGGCTGGGAACCGTTCTGCTATGCAGTTGCGGACGGCGATACCATCGGCGTGGGCGAGGAGTGGATCGAGGGGTTCGCCCAGGGGCTTGAACTGTGGCCGGTGGACTGGCCAGAGCGCATTCCGGACGAGCAGGTGCGCGCGGTGAATACCTTGCTCGAGGAGACCGTCGAGCCGTGGGCGGCGGTTGCCGAAGGCGAGGTCGAGGACGAGATCCGCCTGCAATGGCTCGAATATGCGCGCGATGCGATCATCCGCATTACCGATTGCTGGCGCATGCTCGACCTGCCGGCGGCCTCTCCAGTCGAGATCGCGCAAGTGGCCACGCCCCGCGAGAGCGGGCCGGGACGTAACGAGCCATGCCCCTGCGGTAGTGGAAAAAAATACAAGAAATGCTGTGGTGCCGACTGATCCGTTGGCCGGTACCGTGCGCGTGGCGTGCACGATTTACGCGCAGCGCCCCTCGCCCTGTCGCGAATTCGCGCCCTATGCGGCGCTGGGGATTGGAGAGCCGGCCTGCGACCGTGCCCGGCGGCGGCACGGACTCGAACCGTTGTGACCAAACGCAAAACTTCCGCTGGGGGTGCTGTGGATACGTTTTTGGTGGAATATAATTTTCGGCAACATACTGATTAGAAAAGTAAAAAACTTTTTGTCGGTGCTTTGGAAACGGATAAAATCCGCGCGCTCGCGCGATGTGATTCACCCGTCTTGCTTCGCGTGGCGCCCGTGTCCGCCCGGACAGGGGCGATGTGGTTTTCCGCGATGATTTTCCACGCCGATGAGCGAACCGAACCCGTGTCTTGATTGCGGCATTTGCTGCACCCATTTTCGTATTTCGTTTTACTGGGCCGAAGCGGACGATGCGCCGGGCGGCTTCGTGCCGGCGGACATGACCGAAAAGCTCAATCACCACCTGCGCTGCATGAAGGGCAGTAACGACGTGCCTAGGCGGTGTTCGGCCCTGGCCGGGGAGCCGGGGCGGTCGGTGCTGTGCACCATCTACGAGAACCGTCCCACGCCGTGCCGGGAGTTTCCGGTGTACTTCGAGGATGGCTCGCCCAATCCGAAGTGCGATGAACTGCGCGCGACGATCGGTTTGCCGCCCTTGCTGCCCTGGGAGCCGCTGCCACACGCGGCCTGAAGCGGATCCGAACCACCGAAAGATCGGAGCGATGGTGCGAAACTGACGGAGCCGGCTTCGATGGGGGTACCCGCGGCGCTTGCGGGTCAGGGCCTGCCTGCTGCTGCATTCAGGCCGGTTGCGCCACCTCGGTGAGCAGGCGTAGTGGACCGATCTCGCGCACGATGTCGATCTGTTCCGGGCGGCGGACGAACAGCGAGCCACCGAAACCCAGTGAATTGACCGAGATTTCGCGGTGGCGCTCGCAACGACGCGGCACCAGCAGCAGCCACTGGCGATCGGCAAGCAGATTGTAGGGCGGCATGGGGTCGTCCAGCGGGGACAGGTCGAGTGCCTTACAGGCCAGGGCGAAAGCGGTCCGCAGGGTGTCGCCCTCGAGTATTTCGGTGCCCGACCCCACGCGCACGAAGGCATGACGCCACGGCATCGCCGGGTGGCGGGTCAGGCTGAAAGCCGCCTCGTACCGCGCCAGTTCCGGGTGAAAACGGGCCAGATTAGGGCCTTCGGCATCGTCCGGGATCCACTGCAGATGCTTGTGCGGCTGGCTGGCGCCGGCTTCGGCGCCGCCGTTGTAGAAGCCCATCCCGCCCAGCGCGTTGATGACGTTGGCCAGTGCATCGAAATCGGCCGCGCTCAGTGGTGCACTCTGATCCTCGAAGGAGCGGGTGACGAGCAGCAGATGCCTCGAAATCACCGGGTACTTGTTGAGCAGCACGCAGTGCGTCGGGCCGAGCGTGCCCAGCAGCAACTCGGGATCGGGAGGGAGAAACGGGTTGTAGCCAGGGCCCCGGCGTCCGGCGGCGGCGACGCGAGCGGCATCCTTGCTGGTCATCGATGAGAGCCAGCGCACCAGAAAACGCACACCGCCATCGTCGATGAACACCTGCTCGGTTTCGATCGACTGCAGCGCGCCGTTGGTGTTGGCACGGGCGATCAGCGCATCGATGGCGCAAGTGTCGAGCGGGGCTTCGGCAAGCGTCTGCATCGTGCGATTCTAGCCCAGCCCGGCCGGTTGCGGACGCAGAATCGCTGCCCGATAACGACCGTGTGGGGCGAGCGGGGCGCCGACCCGGTATGCTTGGCGTTTCGAGAACAATCAGGAGGTGGGCGATGCAGGTGCGTTTCGCGGTACGTGGGCCGTATATTCAGCTTGATCAGGTACTCAAGGCGGCGGGGCTGGTTGCTACCGGCGGCGAAGCGCATGCGGCGGTAGAGGCTGGTGAAGTTCGCGTGGATGGTCGGCCGGAGTCGCGCAAGCGCGCCAAGCTGCGTCCGGGGCAACGGGTGACGCTGGGTGAGCACCGCGTCGAACTGGTCGCGGCTGACGAAAGCGAAAGCGAACGCGAAGGTGGCGTGGCCGGATAGGCCGGATGACCCTCGATCGGCGGCGGCCATTCGATCTGAACGGATACGCCGCCGAGCTTGCCGGGGGCAGTGGCCGGCGCGGTCGATTCATCGACCGCTGGAGTCCTCGCGAGGACGATCAACGTTTCCGCCTGGTGAGGGGGCCGTTCGGGATTGGGCAAATACCGGCGCCGGCGATGGATGAAAGAAGCGCTGCCAGATCCAGCCTCGAGGCAGCTCCTCACCGGTCAGAACATAATGCAACGCGTACTCGTTGCTCAGGGTCAGCGCGAGCTCGTCGCGCGCGCTCGGGTGGCCGACCAGCAGCAGTTCATCGCCCGGGCGCAGCGCGGTGCGCGGGTCGGGTAGCGTCAGATGGTCATCGTCGTCACGTTCCAGCAGCAGGATCTCGCACTGCAGTGCCTCGGCGCGGTTGTGGGGCGCCTGGATCAGTTGCCCCAGGCGAATGGTTTCGCCACGCATTAGGCGCCGGTAAAGGGCCGGCGCCTTGCTCAGATTGATGCGCTCACTCCACACACCGGGCACCTTCCAGCCGAAGCGTCCGGTGAGGCGGTCGAGCAGGGCGCGGCACCAGTCTTCGTCGCGGCGCTTCATTTCGTCCAGAAACGGCACCAGCAGGGGGGTGGTGAGCACGGCGAGGCACTCGTGCGCGATGATCTCGCTGGGTACCATGTTGACGTCGGATTCGAACGCGTCGAACAGGGCGTGGTTGACGTACTGGTTCTGGCGCAGGATCACGAACAGGTTGCGGTTGAGCTCGCGCGCGGTGACCGCGACGGAAAGATTGTCCACGTCGCTGCTGGTGCAGGCGATGATGCCCACCGCCTGTTCGATGCCGGCCTGTTTCAGGGCCTCGGCACCGGTGCCATCGCCCTGCACCCACGGGTGTTCGAAGTCGGGTGGTGCCTCGCGGTCGATGATGGTCACGGGCAGCGCCTCGCGGTCCAGCGCCTCGGCCATGAAGCGGCCGAAGCGGCCGTGGCCGCACAGCACCCACGGGCCACGCGGCGGGTCACGGTGGCGCTCGACAGTGGCGCCCGGCAGCCCGGTGAGCCAGATCAGCAGTTGCCAGGCGGCCGGAGAGTGCAGGGCGAGGGCGACGTATTCGCCGAATTTTTCGAACGGGTTGATGATGTGGCGAGTACCGAAGGAGGCCATGTTGGCGCAGGTTTCGCGCCGCTCGGCACGACACAGCGAGGGCAGCGAGGGGGCGAGCAGGCGCGCGGCGATGGCGACCGCGAGATTGGCCGAATCGTCGTCGGTGAGGGCGAGCACTCCGATGCAGTGGGCGTGGGTCAGGCCGGCCTGTTTCAGCGTCTCCGGGTTGCGCGCGTCGGCCACCAGCGCCGGCACGTCGGCCGCATAGTCTTCGAGATCGACGTCGCCGATCCGGGATTCATCGATTTCGATGACCACGACGCGATAGCCGAGGCGGTCGAGCGCGCCACACAGGAGCTTGCCGGTTTCGCCATAACCGCAAACCAGATAAAACGGCTCGCGCAGATTGCGCACCGCGGTCAGAAAACGCTGGGTGTCGATCGCCTCGCGCAGATTGCGGTCGGACAGAATCGCGAACACCCGCCCCAGCGTATACGCCCAGCCGATCACCGACATGTAGATGCAGGCGATCACCCACAGCCGCTGCTGGTTGGAAAACTCGTACGGGATTTCGCCGAAACCGATCGTGGTGGCGGTGTAGCTGATGAAGTAGAGCGCGTGAAAGATGCTCAGCCGGGTCGGGTTGCCATATTCGTCAGGCAGCCCCGGGGCGAGCGACAAGCCCAGCACCGAGATGGCGATGATCGTGATCAACAGGATCAGCGGCGTGCGCATGCGCCGCATGATCAGAAAGAAGATGCTGTGGTGGCGGGCCAGTGGCTTCATGGGATGCTCACCCCGGAGCGTGTGGTGCGGGGGGCGCCATCAACGTCGCTGCATGATGGTTTCGGCGATCAGGAACACCACCGAGACCACGTTGGCGAACAGCGCGCCGGCCGACAGCGACACGATGCGCGCGGTCATCTCCGGGGTCAGCCCGTCGGGCGAGACGTGCACCGCATAGCCCCAGACCATGGCCGCCGCGATCAACTGCAGGTCGGCGACGAGGCTGGTCGACAAATGCACCGCACCGATCTGGGTACGGTCGCCGAATTTGAGCACCGTGGCGATCAGGCTGACGACGATGGCCGCGAACAGCTCGTAGATGTCGTGGTGCTCGGGGTTGTCGATCTCGCCGACGAAGAAGCCGAAGTTGAGCGTGGCCGCGAGCAGGATGAAGAAGCCGAAGATGACTTTTTCGAGGTTCACCGTGTTCTCCGCAAGTCCAGAAAATGCAGCAAAGCGACGCCACGCGGCCGATCCCGCGCAATCCTCGCGGAGCGAGCATTGCACGCGCGGCGGCGCTTGGCAACCGTTGTGCATGGCGGACGAGTCCGCCGGAAGGGGCCCGCGCCGCATGGCTGCGGAAGCAGCGGACGGAATCGCGGGAGCGGAATGATACACTCTGACTTCTTGCGCACCGCATCAACTGCTTCTTCGATCTCAGCCCTCTCGAATGGACTGGATGTTCACCACAATTCTCGTCGGGGCTGGGCTCATCGCCGCGTCCATCCTGACGAACACCTTTGCGTTCCGCTTCGGTGCGCCGCTGTTGCCGGGTTTTCCTTACTTTCGGAATGCCTGCTGCTGCTCGATCGGCTCGCCTCCTTACACGACATGATGAACAAACGTCTGATCTGCTGGCTGTTCTGCATGCTGACCGTGTTCCTGCCGGGGATCGCGGCGGCCGGTGAAACCGTGTCGGCTCCTTCGCTGGCGGAGTTGCAGCAAGGGCGGGAGAGCGTCGAAAAGGCGGAAGGATTGGCCGACGATCAGCGTGCCCGCCTGCTCGAGATGTACGACCAGTCGCTTGTGCGGCACCGCGAACTGGAGGCGGTACGCGAGCAGTTTGCGGCCTTGCGCGAGGAACTCGTGAGCGCGCCGGTGCGGCTGGAGCAGTTGCGCGAGGGCGAGTCCGCGCGGGTCGAAGTGATGCTCGCCGAAGAACTCGAAGCGCTGTCGCTTGACGCCCTCGAGGCGAAGGTGGTGGAGCGTGAGCGCAGGCTCAACGAGGCCCGCGAGCGTTTGCGGCGAGCCGAGGACGGCCTGTCGCGATTGCTCGGTGGGGCGGCCGCGCTCAACGAGGTGATCTCGTCGCGCAGCGGGTCGCTGGACCAACTCGAGCGCGAACTCGCCAGCTTGCCACAGGCGTCCAGTGAGCCTGCGCTCCAGGCCAGGCTGCACAACCTGCTGGTGCGCAAGGCCTTGCGGCAGACCGAGCTCGAATTTCATCAGAGTCTGATCGCTAATCAGGGCATGTTGACCAACCTTGCGCAAGCCGAGCGGGACCGGGCCAATGCCATCATCGCCGCGCTGCAGGTCGATGTCGATGCACTCAAGATGATGGCGCAGCAGCGCCGCGAGGCGCTTGCCCGCGCGGCACGCGAAGAGGCCGATCGCCTGCGCGCCACCGCGGCGACGCTGCCGCCCGATGTCGAACGGCTGGCGGCCTTGAACACCGCCTTGCGTGCCGAGCTGGAGCGTGTCGTTCGCGATGAGCAGGGGATCAACCAGCGTTTGCAGCTGGCCGCCCGGGAACTCGACGAAATGCGTGCCGACTTCGAGCGCATCCGTCAGCGTGTCGAGGTGGTCGGTCGCAGCGTCGCGATCGGCAACACCTTGCGCAGCCGTCGCGCGGCACTGCCGTCACCGGCCGATTATCGTCGCGACCGTCTGGTGCGGGGGGACGAGATCAGCGCGGCGACCCACCGTCAGCTGGAAATCGACGATGACCTGCGCGCCTTCGGGCAGCGTGAGCAGACGATACGGGCCGCCGTGGCGACGCGCTCGGCCAGCCTCGGGGATGAAGCGCGGGCTGCGCTCGAGGCCGATGCGGACACGGTGCTCGCAGCGTATCGTGAGTCGCTCAATGCCCTGCAGCAGACCTGGGGACGCTACATCAACCGCCTGACCAGTCTCGATGTGGCAGAGCGGGATCTGGTACTGCTCGCCGAAACCTACATCGGCTATATCGACGAACAACTGCTTTGGATGCCGAGTACCGGGTTGTTCACGCTGGTTTCCACCGATCGTGCGCTGTGGCAGCTGTGGCTGACCGACCGCGACAACTGGGCGAGCTTCAACGCCCACGCACGCGATTTCGTCGAGCGCAATCCGATGGTGGCGCCGCTGGTGCTGGTGGTGTTGGTCGTTCTGCTCCTCGCCAAGCGCGGGTCGACTGCGCGGCTGCAGACGCTCAACGAGTCGGTGCGCAAGATCCGCTTCGATTCGGTGGGGCTGACCGCGCGCGCGCTGGGGATCCATGTGTTGCGGGTGCTGCCCTTGCCGTTCGCGCTGCTGGTTGCCGCGGCGATCATGGAGCGCTTTGGGGATGCGATTGCCACCGCGCTGGCCCATGGCCTGTCGAAAGCCGCTTTACTGGTGATTTCCCTTGGCCTGCTGCGTGAGATGGCGCGCAAGGTGGGCGTTGGTGAGCATCATTTCGGCTGGCCGCCGGAGGTTTGTGCCGGGCTGCGCAGGGAGCTGGCCTGGTTCATCCCCGTGGGGGCGCTGCTCAGCCTGTGTGTCGGCATGCTGGGCACGGCCGAGACGCCGCCCCTTGCCCAGGCTTTCGGCAGCGCCGCCTTTGTCGCGTTGATGCTAATGCTGGTGGTCTTGCTCCGGCGCCTGTTCGGTGAGCGCAGTGCGACCCGCGCCGTCCTGCGCGACCGCTTTGCCGGGAGCTGGCCGAATCAGTTGCACTTTCTGTGGTATCCGGCGATGCTGCTCGTGCCGCTGGTGCTGGCCGTGATCTCGATGGGTGGCTATCACTACACCGCCGTGCATCTCGAAGAGCGGGTGCAGATGACGCTGTGGTTTCTGTTCGGCCTCTTCGTGCTGATGGAGTTGATTTTGCGCTGGCTGTTCGTGGCCGAGCGTCGGCTGCGTTACGAGGATGCCTTGCGGCGGCGCGACGAATTGCGCGCGCAGCGCGCGGCCGAAGGAGACGAGGGCGGGGATGAAGGTGGGGCACCGATCGTGCCGGAGGTGCCCGAGGTCAATTTCGACTCGCTGGGTGAGCAGTCCAAGCGCCTGGTGCGCGCCGGTTTTCTGTTCGCGGTGCTGTTCGGAACCTGGTCGATCTGGGCCAACCTGATCCCCGCGCTGGGTTTTCTGGATGGCGCGCAGCTGCCGTTCGAAGCCAACCGCGTGGTTGACGGCGTCAGCACCGCGATGCCGATCACCGCGGGTGACATCCTGTTCGGCCTGTTTCTCGTCGTGGTCACGATTCTCGCCGCCAAGAACATCCCCGGGATTTTGGAAATCTCGTTGCTGCAGCGGCTGCCGCTCGACCCCGGCGCGCGCTACGCGATCACCGCGCTGACGCAATACACGATCGCCGGCATTGGTCTGCTGATTGCGTTCCGTACCATGGGCGTGCAATGGGGCGGGTTGCAATGGCTGATTGCCGCTCTCGGCGTGGGGCTCGGCTTTGGTTTGCAGGAAATCGTCGCGAATTTCGTCAGTGGCATCATTCTCCTGTTCGAGCGCCCGATCCGCGTCGGCGACGTCGTCACCATCGACGGCACCACCGGCGTGGTCACCCGCATCCGGATCCGCGCCACCACCATCACCAACTACGACAAGCAGGAGCTCGTTGTCCCCAACAAGACCTTCATCACCGGTCAGTTGATCAACTGGACGCTGAGCGACAAGATGAACCGCATCCTGCTGCCAGTCGGTCTGGCGTATGGCGGGGACGTGGACAAGGCGCTCGAACTGATGCGTGAGTCGGCCATCGAGATTCCCGAAATCCTGGACGATCCCGCACCGGTAGCGAGCTTCGAGGCCTTTGGCGACGACGCCTTGATGCTCTACCTGCGCGCCTACCTGCCCAACATGGACAACCGCCTGAGTGTGATCACCGCGCTGCACAAGTCGATCAACGCCAAATTCAACGCCGCCGGCCTGGTCATTGCATTCCCGCAGCGCGATGTGCATCTCGACGTCACGCATCCGCTGGACATCCGGTTGCACCGGGGGCAGCCGGGAAAGGGGTGAGGATGTGGCCTCCCCGGCAGGAATCGAACCTGCATTTGCCGCTTAGGAGGCGGCTGTTCTATCCATTGAACTACGGAGAGAGGAGCGGGGCGCCATTCTAGCGGTTTGGCACGCGCTTACCAAGTGCGATGTGCCCGTCGCGTGTGCCAAGGAGCCCATCGAGCGGCGCGTGTATGCGCCGCCTTGCCAGGGCTTCAACCGGCTTTGTCCGGATCATGGTCATGGGGTGTGGTCTGTTCCGAGGTCTCTTGGTTTGCGTTGACGGCAGACTTCGGATCCCGCTTCGGCGGCAGGAAGAAGTCGCTCGGACGCGACAGCAGGCGGCGGAACAGCTGACCGACGAGGTCCTGGCTTTGTTCGAAGGTGATTCGGCGCGCGCGCAGCGCGACCGATAGCGTGAACGCGAAGCTGACCGTCAGGTTGGTGATGCCGATCAGGAACACGCCCAGAAACGACAGCACGATCAGCTGCAAGGGCAGGCCGAACTCGAGGCCGATCAGGGCGTGACCGACGTAGGCCGACGAGAACGCGATGTGACGGATGTCCAGTGGCAGGCCGAACAGCACGCCGAGCGCGGTGACGCCGCCGAGCAGAAAGCCGAAGAAGAAGTTGCCGGCCAGGGCGCCGAGGTTTTGCTCGACATAGGCGGCGACGCGCTGCATGCGCTTCTCGCCGAACATGCGGCGCGGCCAGCGCAATTGCAGCAGGCGTTGCGGAATGCGGCCGTAGGCGCAGAGATTGTCGTAGTAGCCGGCGATCAGTCCGGACAGGAACAAGCAGATGCCGGCGATGGCGGCGAAGACCATGGCAAAGCTCAGCGGATGAACCTCGCCCAGCAGCTTGTGCGCTTCGTCGGGGCTGACGAAGTGCGCGCCGGACAGCAGGTAGACCAGCACGCTGATCAGCATGGCCATCGGCACCGCGATGCCGACGTTGCCGGCGATGGCGCCGAGCTGGCTGCGCACCGTGCGCGCGATGACTTCGACGAGGTTGTCGAGGTTGCGGCTCTTGCCCTTGGCTTCGCCGATGGTGGCGGCGATGGCATTGGCGGTCATCGCCGGCTGCTTGGTGGCGACCGTGCCGCCGAGGATGTGGATCAGCGCAAAGCCGATGCCGTAGTTGAGGCAGAACGCCAGGGCAGCGTTCATCGGCGCGAAGCCCTGCCAGCCGAGCACGATCTTGAGGCTGGCCATCAGCGCGATGATCAACCCGCCGAGCGCGGCCGAGCGGAGAATGCCGAAGTACTCCGAGCGGGTGGAGGTGATATAGCGTTCGCCGGTCTTGCTGGCGCTTTCGGTCATGCGCAGCGACAGCAGTTCGACGTTCTTGCCCCAGTAGTCCGAGAGCTTGTTCTTGCGGCATTCGGCGCGGATCAGTTCCTTGAACAGGCGGGTGATCTGCGGCGCGATGGAGTTGATGTTGCGCGCGGCGCGCAGTTCGATCAGCAGTTCGAGCAGGGTGCCGATACGTTCCAGGTGCTGGCCCAGACGTTCGAGCTTGAAGGTCAGCGACAGGCTGGTGCCGATCTTGGCGGCCTTGCGGCGAATGCGCTGTACCACGTCGTTGCACTGGTCGAGCATCACCGCGAGGTGCTTTTCGTCCTCGACCGGCGTGTTTTCGTCGGCCCACCAGGCCTTGTAGTTGGCCAGATAGGCGACGAGTTCGGCGTTCTGCGCGAGAAATGGTGATTCGTGCTCTTCCAGGGTCGGGTCGATGCGCACCAGCTCCGGATCGAGGCCGATCGACGAAACATGATAGGAGAGCATGCGCAGCGCCTCGATCATCTCGTCCAGCGGATCGGGCACAGTGTTGCGGTTGCGGGTGTCGAGCTCGGCCTCTTCCGGGTCGAACAAGGCATTGATCAGCGCGACCCACTGCTCGTCTGGCAGAGCGTTGACCCAGACCTCGTCGCTGACGCGGTTGAACACCGCGCCGAGCACGCCGCGCATGTAGTCGGTGTCGATGACCTCGGGCAGCAGGCGTCCGGAGAGGCGGCGCGAGGTCTCGGAAAAGAAGCCGGACGACGGCAGCAGGCCGGAGGAAACGTAGAGCGAGACTACCTTGCGGTCGTGGAACAGCCGGATCAGGGCATTGCGCAAGGTCTCGCGGAGCTCTTCACGCCGGCTCAGCAAGCGGATCAGCGTGCGCAGGTTGTCGGCTGCACGATCGGTATCTTCGGGGTTGGCAGGGCGCAGCCGATCGATGAAGGCGATCCAGGTCTGCACCTCGTCCTGGTCCGGCTGGCCGAATTTCTTGAGTACTGTTTCCATGAACTCCCGCTTGTCGGATCGGGCTTTGCGGTGGCCTGTCGTGGCGTGCGGAGCGCCCCTGCCGGCCGTCGCTTCGCTTCGAATCCAGAAAAATCGACCGCCATCTTAGCAGCAGGCCGTTAAAATCATGTGCTGCCTCGTGAGAAAAACGCGAATCGTTCATGCCTGACCGACCCGGGTGCGGACGGCAATGCGCCCGCGCCGTTCTTCTTGCGGTGGTTCCGTATCCCTGCCGTGAAACCAACCTGCGTCCTTCTTTATGCCTTTGCTTACCGTCGATAACGCCTGCCTTGCCTTTGGTCACGTGGATCTGCTCGATCACGCCGAATTTCAGCTTGATGCGGGCGAGCGCGTCGCCTTCATCGGGCGCAACGGCTCGGGCAAGTCCAGTCTGCTCCGGGTTCTGGCCGGTCAGGCGGGGCTGGACGATGGCACGATCTGGCGGCAGGACGGCCTCAAGACCGCCTATGTGCCGCAGGAGCCGGACTTTGCGCTCGACCGGGACGTCTTCGCCACCGTCGCCGAAGGCTGCGGCGAGGCGGCGGCGTTGCTCGTGACCTATCATGCCGCGATGCACGCGGTGGCCGAATCGGCCAGCGAATCGGCCACCGAGGCCGCGATGGCGCGTCTGGAGGACATTCAGCACCAGGTCGAGAGCGCCGATGCCTGGCGCCTCAACCAGCGGGTGGACGAGGCCTTGCTCAAGCTCGGGCTGGCGGGGGATGCGATCGTCGACAGTCTTTCCGGTGGAGGCATCAAGCGCGTGGCGCTGGCGCGGGCGCTGGTCGGCGATCCCGACCTGCTGTTGCTCGATGAGCCGACCAACCACCTCGACCTCGACGGCATCCTGTGGCTGGAAAGCCTGATCCGCGACTTTCCCGGCGCGGTGGTGGTGATTACCCACGACCGTGCGTTTCTGGACAATGTCGCCACGCGCATCATCGAACTCGATCGCGGACGGCTGGGCTCGTATCCCGGGCGCTTTGCCGACTACCAGCGGCGCAAGGCGGAGGAGCTCGAGGCCGAAAGCAAGGCCAATGCGCGTTTCGACAAACTGCTGGCGCAGGAAGAGGTGTGGATTCGCAAGGGCGTCGAGGCGCGGCGTACCCGCAACGAAGGCCGCGTGCGCCGGCTGGAGTCCTTGCGCCGCGAGCGCGCGGCGCGGCGTGACCGCCTCGGCGACGTCAAGCTGGCGGTGGACAAGGGGGACCAGAGCGGCCAGATGGTGGCCGAGCTGACCGCGGTGAACAAGGCGTTTGGCGAGCGCGTCGTGGTGCGCGATTTTTCGACGCGCATTCTGCGCGGAGACCGCATCGGCCTGATCGGCCCCAACGGCTGTGGCAAGACCACGCTGCTCAAGCTGATCCTCGGCGAGCTCGAACCGGACAGCGGTCAGGTGCGGCGCGGCACACGGCAGACGGTGGCCTACTTCGACCAGTTGCGCGCGCAGCTTGATCCGGAGCTGCCATTGACCGAGGTGATCAGCCCGGGCTCGGACTTCATCGAGATCGGCGGCGGGCGCAAGCACGTCATCGGCTATCTGGGAGACTTCCTGTTTGCCCCGCAGCGGGCGCGCTCACCGGTGAAGTCGCTCTCCGGCGGAGAGCGCAACCGGCTGCTGCTGGCGCGGCTGTTCGCGCGCCCGGCCAACGTGATGGTGCTGGACGAGCCGACCAACGACCTCGACATCGAGACCCTGGACCTGCTCGAGGAGTTGCTCGCGAGCTACGATGGTACGCTGTTTCTGGTCAGCCACGACCGGACCTTTCTCGACAACGTCGTCACCCAGGTGATCGCGTCCGAAGGTGATGGCCGCTGGGGGGAGTACGTTGGCGGTTACGCCGACTGGATGCGCGTGCGCGGGACGCGTGCGGACACAGATGGCAAAGGTGCGGGCAAGGCGGGCTTGAAGGGCAAGGAGAGTAAGGACGCCGGGCGTGGGAAGAGCGGCAGTGAGGGGGGCGACGAGGATCGCAACCGCGCAAGTGGTGGAGACGCCGCGGCCTCTTCGGCCCCTTCGGCCCCTTCGCGCGCGGCACCGGCCAAGCTGTCGTACAAGGAAAAGCGCGAGCTCGAACAGCTCCCCGACCGGATTGCCGCGCTGGAGGCCGAACAGGCCGCACATCATCAACGCCTGGCCGATCCGGCGCTGTACCAGGAGCAGCCCGAAGAGGTTGCCCGGGTCAAGACGCGCCTGGACGAGCTCGACACCGAGCTCGAGGCCGCGCTCAACCGCTGGGAAGAACTGGAGTCCCGCGCCGAAGGCAGCTGAACCCCGACATGATTCCTTCCGACTCGATCTTGCGGCGCCCCGGCGTCGTGATCGCCTGTGGCGCGCTGATCCTGACCCTGGCCATGGGCGTACGCCATACCGGCGGCCTGTTTCTGCAGCCGATGACGCTCGACCAGGGCTGGTCGCGCGAGACGTTCTCGTTCGCGATTGCTCTGCAGAACCTGCTGTGGGGCGTGTTCCAGCCGTTTGCCGGGGCGGTGGCGGACCGCTACGGGGCCGGGCGCACGCTGGTGGTCGGCGCCGTGCTCTATGCGCTGGGACTGGCGATCATGGCCAACGCCGACACCGCGCTGGGTCTGAATGCGGGCGCGGGCTTGCTGATCGGCATGGGGCTGGCTGGGACCACCTTCAGCGTCGTGCTGGGCGTGGTCGGGCGCATGGCGCCCCCGGAAAAGCGCAGCCTGGCGCTGGGCATCGCCAGCGCGGGCGGCAGCTTCGGCCAGTTTGCGGTGCTGCCGGTGGGGCAGGCGCTGATCACCTCTGTAGGGTGGCACGACGCGCTGCTGTGGCTGGCGGTGGGCATCGTATTCATCATTCCGCTGGCGTTCGTCGTCACCGGCACCAACGGGGCACCGGCGGGCGGGCAGTCGGTGGGCGAGTCACTGCGCGAGGCGTCACGCACGGCGAGCTTTCACTTTCTGTTCTGGAGCTTCTTCGTCTGCGGCTTCCAGACCGCCTTCATCATGTTGCATCTGCCGGCCTTCGTCGTCGATTCGGGCATGAGCGCCAACGTCGGGATGACGGCGGTGGCGTTGATTGGCCTGTTCAACGTGATCGGCTCGTTCCTGTCGGGCTGGCTGGGCGGCATGTACAGCAAGAAATGGTTGCTGGCGGGGATTTATGCGCTGCGCGTGGTGGCGATTCTGGCGATTCTGCTGTTTCCGCTGACCACCGTCTCGCTGTACGTGTTCGCGGCGGCGATGGGCTTGCTGTGGCTGGGGACAGTGCCCTTGACCAATGGCCTGGTGGGGCATATCTTTGGCATGAAGTTCGTCGGAATGCTGTACGGCGTGGTGTTTCTCGGCCACCAGATCGGTGGTTTCCTGGGGGCGTGGCTGGGCGGCTGGATCTTCGACGTGTTCGGCTCCTACGCCGTCGCCTGGTGGCTGTCGATCGGACTGTCGGTGGTGGCTGCGCTGCTGTGCATTCCGGTGCGCGAGAAACCGGTATTGCGGCCGGTGCCGCAGGCTTGACATGGGAGGACGCTCTGGATGATGACGGCGGACCAATCCTCTCCGGCATCGGGGGCTGACGTGACATCGGCGCCACCTGAATCCCCGTTTTCGTCTTTACCCCCTTGGCGCTCGTCGCGCCTTGTGCGGCTTCGGTGGAACTGGCCGCGCGTGGCGTCGAGGGCGCTGCTGCTGATCGGCGTGGCCCTCGCCATCGAGGTGGTGATGGCGCTATTCTCGGCCTATCAGCAGCCGTCGATGCTGATCGATTTCTCCAATCTGCTGTTCTGTGGCTGAGGTGGCCGGCGTCCCGGGCGTGGTGGTCGTGCGCGATCACGCCCGCGCGGGGTTGGCTGTGCCTCGAGCACCGGCGCTGCGGCGTCGATAAGGAATCAGCTGCGTGGAATCAGCGGTGGGTGCTTTGTCCGCCCAGCCGGGCGATGACCTCGTCGGGGGCGCCAAGGCGTGTGAGCAGGACGTCGCGGCGGACATGAATGAGCCGCTCGATGGCATCCAGGTCATCCGGTAACGCGGCGTCGTCCCAGCCGTGCGCGACGTGGCGCGCGAACCGGTTGGCGAGTTCGACGTTGCGTACCCGTGGATTGGTTCGCTGGTGCTCGTCGAGCATGGAGATCAGGAGTTCCGGCAGTTTCCAGGCACGAACGAGCAGTCGTTCGAGCTCGGTCAGCTCGATGCCGTAGATCGCGCGCTGCGCCGTGGCCGAGCGCAGGCGTGGATCCATTCTCTGCATGTTGGCCACACGTAGCGCCTGTGCGGGGGCGAAGGTCCACATGAGGATGTCGGCCGTCTCGTAGAGCAGGGCCGCGACGCCGATTTCGTCCACGTCCAGATCGTGGCGTGCGACCGCCCACTCGCGTGCGAGCGTCGACGCCTGACGCGCCAGCTGGATCGCGCGCAACGCGCCGAACAGCGCTTTCGGGTGTCCTGCGAGACGCTCCTCGAGGGTGGGCATGCCCGAAAAAGTCTCCAGAAACGGCGTGATGCCGAGCATCATGACCGCGCGGTCAATGGTGGTGATGTCGTGGTTCTGCGACCTGCGCCGCTGGCCCTGCAGGTGCGTCAGCAGCTTGAGCGTCATCAGCGGGTCGGCGCCGACAATGGCGCTGAGTTGCCTGCCGCTGACCGATTCACCTTCGCTGGCCAGGGCTTCGAGGTCACGGCGCGTCTTGCGCAGCACGGGAATCTGCTGCGCGGTCAGAAATTCGACATAGGCGTGCGCCGAATCCAGCCGCCGTTCGAGTACGGCCCCCGATGTGGGGTGGCTTGCCGGTGCGCCGGGCCAGGCGTTGGGAGTTTCGGTGATCATGTGCTCATTATCTTGTGCCATGCCGAAAAAATGAAGCGCAAGCGGTCGGATTCGAAAGGATGCGCTCGAATTGGCTATAATCTTGCGATGCGGGCAGAAACCGTGCAACGACAGCGGGGGAGACCAAAGTATGACCGAATCATTCAGGGCGTTCGTGATCGAGCAGGGTGAAGACAAAAAGGTTGCCGGCCGGCTCACTACGCTGACGCGCGATCAACTCGATCCGGGCGAAGTCTGCATTCAGGTCAGCTATTCGAGCATCAACTACAAGGATGCGCTCGCGGCGACCGGTGCGGGAAAGATCATTCGCCGCTTTCCTTGCGTTGGCGGCATCGATCTGTCCGGGGTGGTGGTCGAGAGCTCTGATTCGCGGTTCAAGCCTGGTGATCCGGTCATCGCCACGAGTTTCGACATTGGCGTCTCGCACCATGGCGGTTACGCCGAATACGCCCGTGTGCCGGCGGACTGGGTAGTGCCGCTGCCTGCCGGGCTGGATTTGTTCGAGTCCATGGCGCTGGGGACGGCTGGTTTCACCGCAGCGCTCGGTATCGTGCGCATGGAGGCCAATGGTCTCGCACCGGCCAATGGTCCGGTGATCGTCACCGGTGCGACCGGCGGGGTCGGTGGTCTGGCGATCGACATGCTCGCCCGCCTTGGCTATGCGGTTACCGCGCTTACCGGAAAGGTGGCCGAGTCCGACTATCTTCGTCATCTTGGTGCCGCCGAGATCCTGTTGCGCGATGACATCGATTTCGACAAGGCGCGTCCGCTCGAGGCCGCGCGCTGGGCCGGCGCGGTGGACAACGTCGGTGGTCAGATCCTGCACTGGGTGCTGGCCGGAATGAAGCAGGCCGGCACCGTGGCCAGCATCGGTAATGCGGCGAGCTTCAACATTCAGACCACGGTGTTCCCGTTCATTCTGCGTGGCGTCAGCCTGCTTGGCGTCGATTCGGGGTACATGGGGTTTCCCACCCGCCAGCATGTCTGGGACAGGCTGGCGACCGATCTCAAGCCGCGCCACCTCGCCGAGGTTACGCGAACGATCGCCCTGGACGACCTGCCCGGTGCCTTCGACGAGTTCATTCAGGGGGCGGTCAAGGGCCGGACCGTCGTTCGTGTTGGTCCGCAATGAGCAAGGGGAGAACCACGCGATGAGTATCGTCGAGGATCAGGATCAGGATCAGGACGCCTTGCCCAAGGTGTTGATCGTCGACGATTCGCGCATGGTGCGCGCGACGCTCATCAAGCATATTCGGGGCCGCTTCGAGTTTCGCGAGGAAGCCGACGGTGAGGCCGCATGGCAGGCCCTCGTCGTTGATCCCAGTATCGAGCTGGTATTGACCGATATCGGCATGCCACAACTCGACGGATATGGCCTGCTCGAGCGGATACGTCAATCCAAGCTCACCCGCCTGCAGCATCTGCCTGTGGTCATCATCTCCGGTGACGAGGATGAGTCCGCGCGCGAACGGGCGCGCCTGCTCGGCGCCAACGACTTCATCACCAAAGGCATCAGCAATACCGAACTGCTCGCACGCCTGGATTCGCTTGCGCATCTGGCGCGTACCCGGCGAGAGCTCGAGGAAAGTCGTGCCGCGCTGGCCAAGCAAAGTCCGCTGGACCCCTCCACTGGTCTGGCCACCCAGTCCTATCTCCAGTGGAAGGGTGCGCAGGAAATGGCGTTCGCCCGTCGTCACCACGGTGGCATCAGCGCGATGGTCATCGAGATCGACAGGCTTTCCGAACTGGGGCCACGCTACGGGACCAACGTGCCGCAGCTGGTGGCGCGCAAGCTGTCCAAGATCCTCGCCAGCAAGGTACGGCACGAGGACACCGTCGCCGAGCTGTCGCCGGGACAATTCGCGGTACTTTCGCCGGTCAGCGATGCATTGACGTGCTGTGCGTTTGCGTTGCGAATGCAGCAGGCGCTCGAGAAGCTGGTGATGACCTACCGCGACGATCGCATCCAGATCAGCGTCACCATCGGCATCGCAAGTTCCTCGGTAGATGGCATGAAGACCGTCAGTCACCTGGTCGGCATGGCGGTGCAGCGCATGCGCTCGGGCCAGCAGGCGGGCGGTAATCGCGTGGTCAGCGACCAGGGCGAGATCACCCGCGAAGTGCTCGAGAAGCTGCTCGAGCGCGTGGTCAGCGTCGACCAGATGCTGTCGAGGCTGCGTCTGGGCCATTCGGCCGAGGTGGTGGAGCGCATGCCCGCGATCATCTCCACGCTCATGCCGCTGCTCGAATTGATAGAATCCACCACGGCTTGCGGTATACCGGTGGATGCGTTGCGCGCGCACGGCCATGACGAGGGACAGGGCGACTCCGGCGCGCAGGGCTGAAAACGAGCTCAGGCGGACTCCCGGTTTGGGGGCCGTGGGCTTCGATGAACCGCAGTCAATAACAGCACCGGCGGATCCACGGATGCGACCGGGCGGAAAACCATGTGGCCGGCAAGGCTGATGGGAAGGAGGGGGCAATCCTCTCTTCCTGCCGGGTTTGCGCGATGCGTCGTACCGGGTGCGTCGGCACCTCGACGCGGACGGCCGTTTCGACAATGATCTTGATGTGCAGGGAATCTTAGAAGGGAGAGGATCAAGCATGACGACTTACAAGGAGTTTCATCGCCGTTCCATCGAGGACCGCGAGGGTTTCTGGGCGGAGCAGGCGCAACTCGTACACTGGAACAAGCCGGCGACCACGGTTTGCGACTTCTCGCGTCCGCCGTTCGTGAAGTGGTTCAGCGGTGGTGAAACCAACCTCTGCTACAACGCCGTCGACCGCCACGCCGCCGAGCGTCCGAATGATCGTGCGCTGGTGTATATCTCCACCGAAACCAACGAAGAGCGCGTCTATACCTTCGCCGAGCTGCAGCGCGAGGTCGAGCGCATGGCGGCGATATATCAGGATCTGGGTGTCGCCAAGGGCGATCGGGTACTGATTTACATGCCGATGATCGCCGAAGCGGCGGTAGCGATGCTTGCCTGCGCGCGCATTGGGGCGATTCATTCGGTGGTGTTCGGTGGTTTTGCGGCCGGCTCGCTGGCCACCCGCATTGATGACGCCAAGCCGGTGCTGATGGTCAGCGCCGACGCCGGCATGCGCAACGGCAAGCCGGTGCCGTACAAGCACCTGGTTGACGAGGCCTGCAAGCTGGCCGAGTTCCCGCCGCAGAAGGTGCTGATCGTCGATCGCGGGCTGGACAAGGGCTTTCCGCGTGTCGAAGGGCGCGACGTCGATTACGCCGAGCTGCGCGAGAAGCACAAGGACGCACAGGTGCCGGTAACCTGGGTCGAGTCCTCCGAACCCAGCTACATCCTGTACACCTCCGGTACCACCGGCAAGCCCAAGGGCGTGCAGCGCGACACCGGTGGCTACTGCGTGGCGCTGGCCGCGTCGATGCAGCACATTTTCACCGGTGACAAGGGCGAGACGATGTTTTCGACCTCGGACATCGGCTGGGTGGTCGGTCACAGCTACATCATCTATGGCCCGTTGATCGCCGGCATGGCGACCATCATGTATGAAGGCACGCCGCTGCGCCCGGACGCCGGGATCTGGTGGAGCATCGTCGAGAAGTACAAGGTCAGTGTGATGTTCTCGGCGCCCACCGCGGTGCGGGTGCTGAAGAAGCAGGATCCCGCCTTCCTCAAGAAGTACGACCTGTCTTCGCTCAAGCACCTGTTCCTCGCCGGAGAACCGCTGGACGAGACCAGCCACAAGTGGATCATGGACGAGCTCGGGATTCCGGTCATCGACAACTACTGGCAGACCGAGACCGGCTGGCCAATCCTGGCCATCTGCCGTGGCGTCGAGCAAAGCCCGATCAAGCTCGGTTCGCCGGCCTTCCCCGTGTATGGCTACGATCTGCGCATCTTCCGTGAGGATGGCACCGAGGCCGGGGCCAACGAGAAGGGCATCGTCGGCATCGTCCCGCCGCTGCCGCCGGGCTGCCTGTCCACGGTCTGGGGTCAGGATGAGCGCTTTCTCTCCACCTACTTCAGCCTGTTCAAGGATCCGGTGGTGTACTCCTCGTCCGACTGGGGCATCAAGGACGAGAATGGCTACCACACGATCCTCGGTCGTATGGACGACGTGATCAACGTCGCCGGTCATCGTCTTGGCACGCGTGAAATCGAAGAGGCCGTGCAGACCCACCCGGCCGTGGCCGAGGTTGCGGTTGTGGGTGTGGCCGACGAGGTCAAGGGGCAGATGCCGATGGCCTTTGCCGTGCTCAAGGACGCTTCGGTGGCCGATACCGACGAGAAGCGCGCCGCGCTCGAGAAGGAGGTGATGAAGAGGGTCGACGCGCAGCTGGGCGCGATCGCGCGTCCGAGCCGGGTGCATTTCATTACCGGCCTGCCCAAGACCCGTTCCGGCAAGATGCTGCGTCGTTCCATCCAGGCGCTGGCCGAAGGGCGTGACGCGGGTGACCTGACCACCATCGAGGATCCGTCCACGCTGGAGCAGATCCGGGCGGCGTTGAAGGGCTGAGGGCTGATTCACGGCTCACGAGGGTCCTTGCCATTCTCGACCGATGGCGTGGGCTTTTCGTGGGTACCGTAAAGCACGACGCCATTTTGGCAGGTGGCGGCCGGTGAGAGCCGGCCGCTGTCACGTCCGGCGTCGTTTGGTGTTTCGTGTCTTGGGCGTGCAAAGCGCCTTCCCAAAACCAGATCCAGTTTTGGTCAGTACTCCTCCGGCCGACGCAGCCCCGGGGACAGGTGATCGAATCCATGCTCGATCTCCTCGTGAATCACCCGCCAGATCGGTTTCACCAGAAATCGCATGTTCTTGATGATTGAGGGCACATCCATCATCGACGGCACGCGCGTGCCCCGGTGTTCGATCGGTCCGCCGATCTGCCGGATATCCACCCCCAGTTTGGCGAAGTGGCAGGCCAGCCGTGGCTCTGTCAGCACGAACAGGGTGTCCACACCGCTGCGCGCGGCCAGCGCCACTGCGCCAAGGTAGAGTCCGATCGGGACATACGGAAAGCGCGGCTGCCGGGTCGAACCGAAGTCCTCGTCGTGAATCGGTGCGGGGTCCTGCTTTTCCCCGCGACGCCGACGATAGTTCGCACGTACAGCCAGGCGCGACACTTCGCCGATGCGCTCACGCGGCAGCTTCGCCGGATCGACGATGGTGCGATCCAGCGTGTCGGCGCAGGCAATCTCGAAAGGTAGCGGCCGGTCACGTTCCCCGGAGTGGGTCAGCACCAGGCGGGTGCACCCCACCGGTTGCGTTGGCAGCGTGCTGGTCCTGAGCAGGCAGTGAATGCTCTGTGCGTCGAAGGCGTCGGTTTCGCGCCGGTCCGGACGCTCGGGCTCGAAGTGCAGCTCCTCGCAATACACCTCGTGCCGAACCCGGTAGACCTCGTCACGCAGGTCGTCGGTAATGGCCGGCAGGATCTCGAAGTACTTGCGAAAGCCGTGGCCGAGATTGAAGCGGTCGAAGAAGGACACGCGGACTCTCCGGAAGAGGCGGTCGAAGTGCGGCAGATCTAAAGGTAATGCCTTGGATTCCTATGTACAAGGGCGCACCGCATTGCAGTGTCGCTTACCATCTTTCCGCACTATGGTTCCTTTCGAAAGAAAGCTTTAAGCGAATCAGGCGTCGCTATAGAGCATTCATTCTCCGTACATTCTAACCTCAGCTCTGAGGTTCGGGCCTTCATAAGGCAAAGCGCGAGTTGTGTCGATAATTTTTACAGTTACTGTCGGTAGAGTTTACAGAAGAGTGTCGAGAAGGGTATTAGGAGTGCAACTTTCAAGTTTAACTAATTGAATTCATTTAATAATTAAATTTGTGGACTGATGATTGCTTATAGTCGATTGTCGGTTGTTGGATAAATCCGATGTAGTTCGGTTCTGATAGCCATCCTTAGTTGGCTGTCCATGATGTACATGGTTTCGGTTGGCTGAATGAGTTTCATAAAGTTACAAAACTGTTGGAGCGCATCATGAAAAAATCGTTGAAGTATCTTTCGGGCCTTGCCGCAGCGGCTATTGTGTCCTCCGCGAACGCCGCTCCAATTAATGTTGGAGGCGTTGTATGGGATCCTGATAGCATTTTTGATTTTTCTGCTGTCGATTCAATGATCGAGAACGTCGTCCAGAATGTCGGTGACGAGCTTCGAGGGTTTGCACGGATTACCACTCTCAATAACACCGCTGAAGCAGTTTTCTGTCCCGGGTGTGAACTTACGTATGTTTTCGATGGCTTCATCCTGGAAGACAACGCCGCGGGTCTTGGAAACAGTTTTGTGTTTTCGGGTGGGTCGATCAGAGTCTATGTGGATAACACGCCGGATTACGATGGCTTCAACAGGTCGACCGCTGAAAATGGAAATCTTTGGCTTGAGCTTGCCGGCGCTCTCTTCTATGACCCTGTCGTGGGTGAGGTGGGTACAATCATCTCCGACGCGACCCCAGCGAGTACAGGAGTGGCAGGAGATGGCAGGGGGTTCATGAATGTCGTTGGTGGTCTGGCCGCAGCATTCTTCGATCCTGAAGCATTTCCCATCGACTCAACAGGGGATGGAATTGCCGATTCGTTTGCAGCGTTTCAATTTACTTCTTCATTTCAGTTGATTCCGGGCGGGGGGTTTATTTCTGATGACGGCGTTTTTTACGGTTTGTTTGGAAGCAATGAAATTCAGGCGCGTACCGTGCTTCCCGTGCCTGAGCCTGGCGTCCTGTCACTCCTCGCGTTGGCCCTGATTGTCGGTGGTGTCGTTTCGCGGGGGACGCGAGTTTTAAGGAGCAAAGGGGTGGAGTTCAAGATGGCATGATACCGGTTCTTGACTGCGTGAAACGGGGTGTGGATTTCGGTCCGACTACTTTGCGAGTTCTTCGTGCCACATGACAATTTGGGGGTCTTATGACCCCCAAATTGTTTGTGGGGCGGTATGATAGAAAAACAATCTTCCGAGAGCGCTGAAGTGAAGGCGGATTTTGATGTCGGACGCGCGTTTTCGCGCAACATCGGGTGGGTGACGGAGCGCGAGCAGCAACGACTTGCGTCGGCCAGGGTGGCCATTGCCGGTCTGGGGGGGGTCGGTGGGGCGCACGCCCTGACCTTGGCACGTCTGGGTGTCGGTCGTTTCAACCTGGCGGAGTTCGACGCCTTCGAGGTGCATAACTTCAACCGCCAGGTGGGCGCCTTCATGTCCACCGTCGGACAGCCCAAACTCGACGTGATGGCGCGAATGGTCGAGGACATCAACCCCACGGCGACGGTGTCGAGGTTTGCAGACGGCGTCACCGAGTCGAACCTCGATGCCTTTCTGAGCGATGTCGATGTGTATGTGGACGGCATCGACTTCTTTTCCATCGAAGCCCGGCGCATGGTGTTCGCAGCATGCAGGGAGCGCGGTATTCCGGCCCTGACCGCGGCCCCGCTGGGCATGGGTGCCTCGTTGCTGTACTTCAGTACCGATGGCATGCGTTTCGACGACTATTTCCGTCTCGACGGTTGCGACCGGCAGGAGCAGTTTGCCAGATTCATTGCCGGTTTGTCGCCGGCAATGTTGCAGCGAAACTATCTCGTCGCGCCCGATGCGGTGAACTTCGCCGAGCAGCGTGGCCCATCCACGGGCATGGCCTGCGACTTGTGCGCAGGGGTGATGGGTACGGCGGTGCTCAAGCTCCTGCTGGGCAGAGGCTCGTTGCGTCCGGCGCCGTGGAGCATGCAGTTTGACGCCTATCGGCAGAAGCTGCGATTCACATGGCGTCCTTTCGGCAATGCGAACCCGCTGCAGAAGCTGATGCTCGCGTTCATTCGGCCAAAGCTGCGCGGAGGATGACTGTTTCATCTGTTTTCCGTGGAGCAGGTCGGCCGTGCGTTCGGTTTATACTGGACCACAACAACCGCAGCGGGAGGTAACCGCATGTCTTCGAATGTCTCGATGGCCTCGTTTCCACCCATGATCGCCAGGTTCGCCGTCGTGTGTACGGCATTTACCTTGCTGATGGTTTCCGCCGCCCGATCGGAGGACGGAGCTGGGCTCGAATTGGCCCGCATGGTCCATGACCGCCCCGACGGTCGCGATGCCGTCACGCGGGCGACGATGACCTTGCGTGGCCCGGGGAGCCGTGACCGGGTCCGCCAGCTCTACGAATATCGTCTCGATGGCGACGCGTCCGAAAGCTGGGTGCTGGTGCGTTTCACGTCACCGTCCAACATCGCCGATACCGGGCTGCTGGTGCATAACCACGCCGTGGGCGAGAACGATCAGTGGCTGTACCTGCCCGCGGCACAGCGGGTGCGCCGGATCAGTGCCGCCAACCGGGGCGGCAGCTTCGTGCAGTCGGACCTTTTCTTCGAGGATCTGGAGGACCGCAGGCCGGAGCGCGACGTGCATCGTATGCTCGGCGAGGAGGCATTTCAGGGCGCTCGCGTGAAGGTGCTCGAGAGTGTCCCGGCGGAGGCCTCGAACTCGGTGTATAGCAAGCGGGTCAGCTGGATTCATCCCGAGACCCTGCTGCCGTTGCGCATCGACTTCTATCAGGGTGGGGCATCGCCGACGAAGCGCCTCGAGGTGCATCGCATCGAACAGGTGCAGGGATACTGGACCGTGATGGCAAGTACGATGACGACACTGGACAGCGGCCATCAGACCATCATGGAAGTGGAGGCGATCGTCTATGATCAGGACTTGCCCGACAGCCTGTTTACGTCACGAGCCCTCGCCGATCCGGCGGTCGAACGTGGCTATCGTCCCTGATCGCAGGCGTACCGACGGGGGCAGGGTGCCGGGTGCGATCGTGGCCGTGACGAACGGTATGGCGAGCGTCGGCGCGCCCTCGCCAAACGCATGTGGACGCGGGCGGATGAGGCCGTGGTTGTTGACGCTGATGCTTGCGACCATGCTCGTGGTGCCGACGGTGGCTGCAGGCGATGGTGCCGAATTGCACCATGTGGCGGTGCGCGAGTCGCCAGGTGGTGTCGGGCTGGAACTGGGGATGACCTATCCGGCCGAGGCCGAGATATTCGTGCTCTCGCGGCCGCATCGCGTGGTCATCGACTTGCGTGACACGCGACCGGGAGCCGAACTGCGTTTGCCGGTGACGCGAACCGGCGGCATCCGTGGGGTACGCCACGGCCTGCGGCCCGACGGACGGCTGCGAATCGTGCTGGATCTCGATGGCCCAGTTTCCTATTCGGGCGAACGCTTCGTGATCTGGGCGCCGGGTGCGGAACTTCAATTGCAGGCGACAGCCGGTGCGAGCCGGCTCGTGCTGCTCGACCGGCAAAGTGGTGAGTCGGCGGCTCAAACTCACCCTGCAGGTGTCGCGCCAGCCGGCCGGCCAGCAGCACCCGCGGTCTCGACGCAAACCGCCGACGCGCCACGCCCCTCCCTTCGTAGCAGGGAGATGGGCGAAGAGATAGGCGACGAGATGGACGGGGCGGCGGAGCCGTCCGCAGGCGCGCAGGCGGCGCAGACTGGCGGGGTGTTCGTGTTCGGCGCACCCGACGCCCCCGGTCCCCCCGGTCCCCCCGGTCCCGATAAGCAGGCCTTGGCGGACGAGGAGGGCGACGCCAGCGCCTGGACCTTGCGTGTGGATCGTGCTCAGCTCGAAACCGGCGTACTCGGCCGTTCCGGACGTCCCGCCGACACCAGCGTGCAGGGGCGTGCCGTGGTCAGCGCGTCGCGCGCGCTCGGAGAGCGCTGGGAGATGCGTCTCGGCGCCCGGGTGGATGGGCACCACCAGCGCGGCGGGCGGGTTTCCGGCAACCACGTGGAGCGCTTAGACGCCGCCGTGGACGAAACCTGGCTACGGCTGCGCGGTGATCAGTGGCGGATGACGGCGGGGCTGCAGACGGTGATCTGGGGGCGGGTCGACGAGATCATGCCGACCGACCGGTTGAGCACCAAGGACTTCACGCGCTTCGGACTGGATGAAGTGGCCGAGCGCAGGCGAGCCGCGCCCGCGCTTCGCTTCGAATGGTTTCACGACGAATGGACCCTGGATGCGCTGTGGCTGCCGGTTTTCCAGCCAGCGGCGATGCCCGATCGCGACAGCATCTGGCATCCGGTCGATCGCGCGCGTGGGCGAATCCTGGGGTTGCCGCCGGATCCCGCGCTGGGAGCGCTGGTGCGCTCCGGCGGGTTTCGCGATCGGACCTCCGGTGACGGAGGCGGCGGACTGCGCCTGAGCCGGGCCGGGCGCGGCCTGGATTATGCCGTTACCGTGCAGCGGGCCCGTCACTCCCAGCCGTACTACCGTCTGGACGAGACCGCGCGCAGAACGTTGCTGCAGACGGGCGATCCCGCCCTGGCGATGGCGGCAACCGATGGCAAGGTGTTCTCCGCACGCCATCCGCGCACCTGGGTGGTGGGGGCGGACCTCGGTCTCGCGGCGGGGGCGTGGACCTGGCGCTTCGAGGCGGCCTGGCTGAGCGACGTGCCGGTGACGCGCCGTGACCTGTCGTTCGACACGGTGCGCGGCTTCGACTGGGTGGTGGGTGCCGAGACCTTTCCCGGAGACCGCGACCTGCGCCTCACCGTTCAACTCGCCGGCATGCACTTGCTGGGCGCCTCAGGGGTGCTCGATCGGCGCGAAATGTACTTTGTGAACGGGGAGATCGAGAACCCGCTGCTGCAGAACCGGATGCGCGCCCGGCTGCGTTTCTCGTTCGGGCTGGACCGTCGCGACGTGTATCTCAATCCGGAGATTGCGTGGATCGAATGGGAGCCGCACGAGTTCTATCTCGGGCTGCACTGGCTGGATGGGCGTGAGCGCACGCTGGGCGGCTTCTATGCCGATCGCAGCCTGGTCGTGCTTGGCTGGCGGGGGCGCTTCTGATGACCTGGATGCTTCGCAGACCGCTGCTCGCGCTGGTCATTCTGATTGGCCTGCTGCTCGCTCCCGGACCGTTGATGTTGAAGGTCAATCTGAACAACGCACCCGAGGTGTATTTCCCCGAGGATGCGCCGGCCGTGGTGTTCGACGACGCGCTGCGCGCGCAGTTTCCGCAGGATCAGGTGCTGGTGGCCTTGTTCGAAGGGCCGGATCTGTTTTCGCCGGCGTTTCTCGAGCGCATGCATGCGCTGGTGCGCGCGCTGGAGGCGGACTCGCGTATCGAGCGCGTCCTTGCCGCGACGACGACCGACCACATTCGGGCGACCGAGGATGGTTTCGCCGTCGAGCGCCTGATCGATCCCGACGCCCTGACCGAACGCGAGCCCGCGGCGTGGCGCGAGCGCGTGCTGGGCGACACGTTTGCGCCAGGGCTGCTGGTCGCGCGCGATGGCGAGGCCATGGCGCTGGTGGTGCGTCCTCACCCGATGGAGGACAGTCTGCGCAGGCTGGAGCTCGAGCGCGTCTTGCGCCAAGGCATCGAAGCCCATGGCCTGTCGCCCTCGCTTGCAGCCGTTGCCGGCCACGTCGCGCTGGATGTCGCGCAGCTGCGCGCGATGATCACCGATCTGGCGACACTGGTGCCGGGAACCATGGGGATCGGCCTGTTCCTGCTGTGGTGGTTGTTTCGGCGCATGCTCGTGGTAACGCTGGCGGCGGCGGCGATCGCAACGGTGACCGGGCTGGCGATGGGGTTGCTGATCGCGCTGGGCAAGCCCTTTACGCTGATCACCGCGATCGTGCCGCCATTGCTGACCGCGTTGACGGTGGCGATCCTGATGCACTTGTTCAATGCCATCGTGCATGCCGCGCAGCGCGGGTTGAGGGGCGAAGCGCGGTTACGGGCGGCACTCGAGGCCGTGGCGCGACCGGTCTGGTTTACCGCGCTGACCACGGCCGCCGGGCTGGCCTCGCTGATGGTCAGCCCGATCCGCCCCATCGAGAGCTTCGGCCTCGTTGCCGCGGTCGGGGTGCTGTGCGCGGCGGCGGTTTGCCTGCTGTTGCTGCCCGCGCTGATCCTGCGCTGGGACCGGGGTCACTGGGGCGGGCGTCGCAACGGCTTGCGTCATCTCGATCATTTCACCGCCTGGGCGGCCCGCCTTGCGGTGCGCCGTGCCGGCGTGGTGGTCGGCGTCGCGGCGCTGCTGCTGGTGATTGCCGTTCCGCAGATCGCCCGGGTCGAGGTGGAAACGGATCTCTACGCGTTCTTCGGAGAACGTCACGAGATCACGCAGGCGACGCGAATGGTGGAGTCTCGTCTGTCTGGCGTGATGGCGCTCGAGGTGGTGTTCGATGGCCCCGACTTCGACAGTCTGATGGCGCCCGAGCGCCTGCGCGCCATCGAGGCCGTTCAGGCGTGGCTGGACCAGCGCCCCGAGGTCGATTACAGCCTGTCCCTGCCGCAGCTGGTGGCGGAGATGCACTGGGCCTTCAACGAGGAGGACCCGGCCTTCAGGACCGTACCGCAAAGCCCCGATCTGGTCGCGCAGTATCTCTTCATCTATGACGGCCGCGATCTGTTCGATCTCGTCGATCGCGACTTCACACGTACGCGGCTGCTGCTCAATCTGAACGCGCATGGCGCGCGGGCGCTGAATGCCTTGATGGACGATCTGCGGGCGCATCTGTCGGCCCATCCGCCTGCCGACCTGACCTGGGATTTCGCCGGCATGGGGCGCTTGTTCGCGGATCAGGAGCGTCTGCTGATCACCGGTCAGGTCAACAGCCTGATCGCGGTCGTGGTCATGGTGACGATTCTGATGCTGTGGATGTGGCGTTCGGTGTCCGTGGCGGCGATCAGCATGGTCCCCAACTTTGCGCCTATCGTCTTCATCTTTGCGCTGATGGGTGTGCTGGGGGTCTGGCTGGACATGGCGACAGCGATGATCGCCAGCGTCGCGGTGGGCATCGCGCTCGATGACACGATCCATATTCTGCACGGTTACCGCTCGCGGCGTCGCGCTGGCGCTTCGGTGGCCTGGGCGGTTGCCCGCACCTTTCGCCACAGCGGCCGGGCGGTGACCGCGACCACCATTGTCCTGTGTGCGCAGTTTGTGCTGATGGCGCTGTCCGCGTTTCAGCCGACCAACGCCTTTGGGTTGCTGACGGCCTTTGGTCTGATCGTGGCGCTGGTGTTCGACTTGCTGGTTCTGCCGGCGATACTGGTGCTCGTAGAGCGCTCGCGCAAGGGAACGAGGCAGCAGCGGGCCTTGCCTGCATGAATCGCCTCCGCCTCGTACTCGTGCGCCCCGAGCCGGCCCCTTCGAGGAACGTTTGCGGTGCGCGGGATATTCGCCGACTCGCAGGGCCGGCGACTTGAACCGGACCGCTGGTCTTTCAGCACGGGTCTTTCAGCTGTGGCGGCGGCGCAGTCCAGCGAGCATCCCCAGCCCGGCAAGCAGTAGTGCCAGTGTTGCCGGCTCGGGCACTTCGAGGCTGCGGGCGTAGATGCGGACCTCGGTGTACACCACCGAGATCCCGGGGTCTCCCTCCACGGTAAAGATGCGGACCTGGTCGCCGAGATAGTCGACGATGGCATTCGCCCCCGGAACGAAGCGGAAGGCGAGATAGTATTCGTAGCTGCCATCGCTGAAGAACATCATCTCGCCGACCAGCGGAATCGTGGTGTAGACATCGGGGCAAACGGGGGAGGCATAACCACCCGGCCAGCCTCCAACCGGCTGGGTCGTGCATCGTGCCAAGTCGTTCTGGTCACCGCCGGCAGGGTTGAGCGTTTCGAGAAACGCGACCGGGTTGGTTCCCTGAATGCCGAACCCACCAAACAGCCCTTGCGCCAGCAGATCAAAACGCCCGAAGACGTTGATGCCGGTCATGTAGCCGCCGCTCTCCCAGATGACGTTGTTGGTGTGGGTGAGGGTGTCCACGGTGACCCAGTCACCGTTGGTTTCGATCATCGCCGGCGCGACCTGGTGCTCAATCTCCAGACTGCTTTGCTGCCGTGGGTTGCCGTTGGAGTCGAGCCCACCGTTGCCGCTCCAGGGGTCACCCCAGGAGATCCTGGTGTAATAGTTTCCCGGGGAGATCACGGTATTGCTGCCGTTTCCGTAGAGACTGCAGTTGGCCGGGGCGCCGTTGTTGCAGGTTCCCGAAGCGGCGACCGGGTTGCCGTCGGGGGTCAGACCGCCATCCATGGTGAAACCGCCGCCGGAGGTAAACTGAAAATCCGAGATCAGTGGCGCCGAGAAGGCGCCGGGAGCAACAACGAGTAACGCCGCGCAGCCAATGGATGCAATCCAGCCCGACTTGCTCCTGAAAAACAAAGTGGGGTTCATCGTAGCGCCTCCCGAGGATTCAATTCAGTGTTCCCTTTGTGTGTACTTGAATGCGATATTCGTGCCAAATGGTTTACCTTGCTGAAAAAAAAGGGTTTTGTTTTTCGGTTTGATGACTGGAAGAGGTGGTTGTAAGTAATTTCGACAGTTGTAGTGACTTGTGCGGTAGAGCAAGGATCAAAGGGGTGATCGGTTCGCTCGACTGTCACGTGATCTTCATCTCGCGCGCTTGGGTGGTGCGCTGAAAACGGGTATCCTGCGCCACGTCATGGCGTGAGTGGACGCCGAATTCAATGGGAGAAAACAATGGGTGAGCACGGCCGGAATTTGTCGGAATGCTATGGGTACGATTTCGAACAGCTGCAGGTCGGCATGTCGGCCTCGATTGGCCGTACGGTGAGCGAAGCAGACATTCTTGCGTTCGCGGGTGTCTCCGGCGACAACAACCCGGTACATGTAGACCAGGAGTTCGCCGCGTCGACGATGTTCGAGGGGCGGATTGCGCACGGAATGCTTTCCGCGAGTTATATCTCCACCGTGTTCGGAACGCGTCTGCCGGGGCCCGGCTGCATCTACCTTTCGCAATCACTGCGTTTCAAGGCGCCGGTGCGGGTGGGGGACACCGTCGTTGCGCGGGTGACCGTGACCGCGCTGAATCCCCAGAAACGTCGCGCAAGCTTTGAGACCGTGTGCACGGTCGCTGGCAAGGTGGTACTCGAAGGCGAGGCCGAGATCATGATCCCGGCACGCTGAACGGTACCGCAACGTTTCGAACCGAAAAGAAAAGAGCCGCCCCGTGAAGGGGCGGCTTAAACCGCTTTAACAAGTAAAGCGGCGCCTTATGCTGTAGATGCGCGTATCGGGTTGATCTGCGTTTCCATGATGCGACCGAAAGTCGGCCGGGTTTCGAGCGCTGGATTCAACGCGCCGATGGGCGGCGAAAGATCTGAAGCAGGAGCAGGGACAGTCCCATCAACAGCAGGATTCCGGGTTCGGGCACGCGATTGATGTCACCAGTTGGATCACGCCCCCATAGTTCGACGTTGGAAATCGCGCCACCGAGCGTGTTGCCCAGGTTGAAGGTGCCCGCGAACTGGAACTTGGTGCCGCCGGGCAGAATCGGGTCCAGACCAAGGTCGGAAAGGCTGAACGTGTACATCGCGAAGGTGTTTGCACCCATGAACACCACCGACAGTTGATCAAAGAAGTCCCCACCCAGAATGTCGAACAACTCTGGCGGACTGATTTCCGGCGGATTGAAAGACCATTCGCCGCTGACGGCATCCCCTCCAATGCATTGTGCGTGATTGCCGTCGATGTCCTTGCAGTTGCTGAAGGTCAGCAAGTTGTTCTCAAAGGTGTAGGTCAACCCGCCCTTGGTGCTGGAGTCACCAATAAAGCCGCTCCCTTCGTCCTTGCCCAGACGAATCCAACCCGGATCTTCGAAAACACCTTCGGTACGCAGATCCTGAAGCATGTCCAGGCTGATGATGAACGCTCCCGGAGTATCCCAGAACTCGGTATAGACGGACGTCGGGCCGGAAGGTGGAAACCAGGCGCCGTAGCCGTAGATGTTCAGCCATCCGTCGTCCTTGAAGCCGAGATTGCCCTGGGAGGGCTGCAGAAACATGCTGTTGTTGCCGACGTAGGCACCCAGGCAGGCACCCGAGTTGATGGGGCCGATATTGACGCCGGTGGGCTGATCCAATGGACGGATGAAGTTTACCTGCACGTCGCTGGTGGAACAGGGCAAGGGGGTGGGCGTGGCGTTGGCGACCAGCGGCATGCAGAGTGCCATCCATGCCAGAATCAAGATCTTTCGCATTTCGCTCTCCCGACGGCCGCACCCCGAATCGGGGAGGCCACAAAACGTTGTACGTCTTGACGGGACTTAAAGCATGAACGATGCCGATATTCTCAAGTTACTGAACGGAAAGAGATTTGTTGCTGAGGTGGTTTTCGAAAGTAGGTGATTTGTAAATATATTCGACGTTTTCTCCGGAAGGAAATCGCCGATTTGCCCGAATCACCAATTCATCAATCAATCAATTCGCTTCAATTCAAACGAATTGATCCAAATGAATTGATCGATTTTCGGCCTGTTGCCGTGTTTCAGGAATGACCAGGGTCGAGCAGGCGGGCCGCCGTCTCGCGCACGACCTCGAGCATTGACTGCTGAGTCAGCGTATTCGGCCGGCGCGAACTGACCGCGATGGCGAGCTTGCTGCGCAAACGGGGCTCGACGATGGCACGGGCGACGAAGCATGCGGGTTGACCGAGGGCTTTGACCGCGTGGCGCGACAGTACCGCGCTGCCGGCACCGTCGGCGACGAGGTCGAGAATCGCGGAGATGCTGTCGATCTCCATGGCGATGCGCGGATGCAGCCCGAGATTGCTCAGCTCGGTTTCGACCAGCATGCGGATGGAGTGAGGGCGGCTGGGAATGACCAGCGCCTGCCCGGCAAGTTCGCGCAGCGGGATGGGCGCGCGCGACGGGCTGTCGGCGTCGCGCTGGATCAGGAACAGGTCTTCTTCCAGCAGTGGCGTGGTGTCGGTGTCCGCCGAAGGGGGGGCATTGTAGAGCAGGGCGATGTCCAGCCGACCGGCGACCAGTGATTCCTGCATGGTGACCGACAGCCCTTCACTGATCGACAGCGAGGCTTCCGGCAGTCGGGCGCGAATTTCGCGTGTCAGCGGCACGGTGAGCAGGCGGGACAGGCTGGGGGGGAGTCCGAGCGCGACGCGACCCGCGAGCGCGCCGCGCACGCGGGTGAGTTCCTCGCGCGTGCGTTCGACCTGATGCAGGATGCCGAGACCGTGCTCGAGCAGCAGCTTGCCGGCTTCGGTGGTGGTGACGCCGCGTCCGTTGCGGATGAGCAGGTTCTGGCGAAGTTCGACCTCGAGCATGCGCACCTGTCGGCTCAGCGCGGGTTGGGCGATGTTGAGGGCGATGGAGGCCTTGGTGAAGCTGCCCAGCTCAGCCACGCGCACGAAGTACTCGAGTTGTTTGAGGTCCATGGTGGGCGAATTTTACGCCTGTTTCGGCATGGATGCGAAGTCGTTATTCCGGATCGAGATAGCAGGTATTGCAAGCCGTGGCTGGCGTGAGGCTGGCGACCGGTTCATCATGTGCGGTTATCGAGAAAACGAGAAATGGTATGTCCTCCGCCTTGCTGGTCCTGATTCTGTCGCTGCTGCTCGGTTTGCAGCCGGTGACCACCGACTTGTATCTGCCGGCGCTGCCGGCGATGACCGAAAGCTTTGGTGCGTCGATGTCGCGGGCACAGCTGACGCTGAGCGCATTGTTGCTCGCTTTCGGCGCGTCCCAGGTGGTGTGGGGGCCGCTGTCCGACCGATTTGGCCGCAAGCCCATTCTTCTGGTCGGCCTGGCGGCGTATCTGGTGGCGGCCATCGGCAGCGTGTTTGCGACCTCGATGGAGCAACTCATCGTCTGGCGTGCGCTGCAGGGCGCGGCGATGGGGGCCTCTGTGATGTGCGCGCGGGCGATCGTGCGCGACCTGTACTCGCCGGAGGCGGGCGCGCGGGTGATGAGCAAGGGCTTGTCCGGGCTGGGAGTGATCGCCTGCCTCAGCGCGCCATTGGGCGGACTGGCGGCGGATCTCGCCGGCTGGCGCTTCTCGCTGCTGCTGCTGGCGCTGTTCGGCGCGGCGACGCTGGCGATGGTGGTGCTGCGTTTCGAGGAGACGGTCGCCGAGCCCAAGCGCGATGCCTTGCGCCCGGCGGTGCTGGTGGCAACCTGGCGGCATATTCTCGGCCACCACACGTTCTGGTCGTTCGCGCTGCTGGCGACGTGCTCCTATGGTGGATTGTTCACCTTTCTGGCGGCTTCGTCGTTCGTGTTCATCGAGATTCACGGTGTGTCGCGCTCGATGTACGGCTTGCTGATGTGCTCGATGTCGCTTTCGTATCTGTTCGGCACGGTGATGTGCCGGCGCCTGCTGGTGCGATTCGGGGTGCGGCGCACGGTGGCGATCGGTGGGCTGTTTTCGCTGGTTGGCGGGACGCTGCTGGGCGTGGTCGCCCTGCTCGGTGTGCATGGCATCTGGGCGATCCTGATTCCGGTCTATATTTTCATGGCGGGCCATGGTGTGCACCAGCCCTGCGGCCAGAGCGGTACGGTCGGGCCGTTTCCGCGCACGGCCGGTGCGGCGTCCGCGATGGGGGGGCTGGTGATGATGCTGGTCGCCTTTGCCATGGGCAGCTGGCTGGGGGCGAGCATGGATGGAACGGTGTTTCCGCTGACCAACGGCATCTGGTTCTGGGGTGTTGCCACCGCGGGGGTGGCCTGGTTGCTGGTGTGGAGGGTGAAGGAGGTGCCTGAGACGCCTTCGGGCGCGGTGGCGAACGCTTCAGCCGGGAGTGTGCCCGGCGGCGGTTCGGAGCGCTGACCGCCATTCATGCGGCTCAGCGTTTTCTTGAGAGCAGCATCCGGTTGATCTGCGTTCGAGAGAATAGCTGTAGCGTAGTTATCGCAAAATTCGATATCAGCTAGTGCGCATCGGGTCTGTGCCGATCGGGTCGTGAACGGCAAACTGTGGGTTGCTCCGTGTGAATCCCGGAACAATATGAATCCAAGCGACGCGAACTGGGGCCGAACCGTGATGAAACCTTCCCTGCAAACCGCGATTCCCGTGCTGTTCATGCGCGGCGGCACGTCCCGCGGGCCGTTCTTCAACGAAAAGGACCTGCCAGCTGAAAGTGAGCTGCGCGACAAGGTCCTGCTGGCGGTGATGGGGTCGCCTGATCGGCGCCAGATCGACGGCCTCGGCGGCGCCCATCCGCTCACCAGCAAGGTCGGTATCGTGCGCCAGAGCGCGACGGAAGGCGTGGATCTCGATTTTTTGTTCGCGCAGCTGCAGCCGGACAAGGATAGCGTCGACACCACCCCCAACTGCGGCAACATGCTTGCTGCGGTGGTGCCCTTCGCGCTCGAAACCGGCATGGTCGAGGCTCGGGGCGATGTCACCACGCTGCGCGTGCTGACCCTCAACACCGGCATGCAGTGCGATATCAGCGTGCAGACGCCGGGCGGGCGAGTGAGCTACGATGGCGATGCACGCATCGATGGTGTACCGGGTGTCTCGGCCCCGATCAAGATCAATTTTCTGGATACCGCCGGTTCGGTGTGTTCCAGCCTGTTGCCGACCGGCAACGTGCGCGACGTGATCGACGGCATCGAGGTCACCTGCATCGACAACGGCATGCCGATGGTGTTGTTCCGCGCCGCCGATGTGGGGCGCAGCGGCTATGAAGGCGTGGCCGAGCTCAACGCCGACGACGAACTCAAGCAACGCATCGAGCGCCTGCGGCTGGCCGCGGGCGAGGCGATGGGGCTGGGGGACGTGAGCGCCAGGACCTACCCCAAGATGTGCCTGATCGCGCCGCCACGCGAGGGCGGCAGCGTGGCCACGCGCTGCTTCATCCCACATGTGTGTCATGACGCCATCGGTGTGCTGGCGGCGGTGACCGTGGGCACGGCCTGCGTGCTCGAGGGGTCGGTTGCCGACGGGATCGCCGTCGTGCCGGCTGGACAGGTCAGGACCGTGTCGGTGGAGCATCCCAGCGGCGAGTTCTCGGTGGAGCTCGAGACCGATCCGGCCAACCCGCAAAACGTCACCCGCGCGGCGCTGCTGCGTACCGCGCGGCTCATCATGCGTGGCGAGGTGATGATTCCCGCCACCGTCTGGAATGGAGATCCGCAATGATCATCGACTGTCATGGTCACTACACCACCGCGCCCAAGGCGCTCGAGCAATGGCGCAATCGCCAGATTGCCGGGTTGAAGGACCCCGCGCTCGCGCCCAGCGTGTCGGAGCTGAAGATCAGCGACGACGAGCTGCGTGAAACGATCGAAACCAACCAGCTGCGTCTGATGAAGGAGCGCGGGCTGGACCTGACGATCTTCTCGCCGCGCGCGAGCTTCATGGCGCACCACATCGGCGACTTCAACACCAGCTCGACCTGGGCGGCGATCTGCAACGAGCTGTGCTACCGCGTCGCGCAGCTGTTCCCGGACAATTTCATTGGCGCGGCGATGCTGCCGCAATCGCCCGGGGTCGATCCGAAGACCTGCATCCCCGAGCTGGAGAAGTGTGTCAAGGAGTACGGCTTCGTCGGCATCAACCTCAACCCCGACCCCTCCGGTGGTCACTGGACCAGCCCGCCGCTGTCCGACCGCCACTGGTATCCGATCTACGAGAAGATGGTGGAGTACGACATTCCGGCGATGGTGCACGTCAGCACCAGCTGCAACGAGTGCTTCCACACCACTGGCGCGCATTATCTCAACGCCGACACCACCGCCTTCATGCAGTGCCTGACCTCGGACCTGTTCAAGGACTTTCCGACACTGCGCTTCGTGATTCCGCACGGCGGCGGCGCCGTGCCCTATCACTGGGGACGCTTCCGCGGGCTGGCGCAGGCGCTGGACAAACCCCTGCTGAAGGATCACCTGCTGAACAACATCTTCTTCGACACCTGCGTCTACCATCAGCCGGGCATCGACCTGCTGACCAACGTGATCCCGCTCGAGAACGTGTTGTTCGCCTCCGAGATGATTGGCGCGGTGCGCGGCATCGACCCAGAGACCGGGCATTACTTCGACGACACCAAGCGCTACATCGAGGCGGCCGATCTGACCGCTGAGCAGCGTTACATGATCTACGAGGGCAACGCCCGCCGCGTGTATCCGCGCCTGGACGCGGCCCTCAAGGCAAGGGGACAATGAACATGAGCAATGCGATGAACACACTGGGTATCGTCAAACGCACCATCGAGCGTGCCGATCCGGAAGCGGTCGAGCGGCTGTCCCGCTTCGGCGTGGCGACGATTCACGAGGCGATGGGCCGTGTCGGGCTGATGAAGCCCTACATGCGGCCGGTGTACCCCGGGGCGACGATCTGCGGTACGGCGGTGACGATTCTGCTGCAACCGGGGGACAACTGGATGATGCACGTCGCCGCCGAGCAGCTGCGGCCGGGCGACGTCGCCGTGGCCGCGTGCACCACGGAGAACGAGGACGGCTTTTTCGGTGACCTGCTGGCCACCTCGTTCCGCGCGCGCGGTGCGAAGGGCCTGATCATCGACGGCGGCGTGCGTGACGTGAAGGATCTCGCCGAGATGGACTTTCCGGTGTTCGCCAAGGCGATCCACGCCAAGGGTACGATCAAGGCCACGCTGGGTTCGGTGAATGTGCCGGTCGTGTGTGCCGGTGCGGTGGTCAATCCGGGCGATGTGGTGGTTGCCGACGTCGATGGTGTGGTCGTCGTGCCGGCCGCGATCGCGGGGCAGGTCGCCGATGCCGCCGCCAAACGCGAGGCGCTCGAGGGCGACAAGCGCGAGAAGCTCGCCGCAGGCGTGCTCGGGCTCGACATGTACAACATGCGCGAGCCGCTGGAGAAGGCCGGACTGAAGTACATCGACTGAAAGGTCGACCGCAGCCCGCCCGACTGAAGCACACCCTCAACCCTGACAGAGTGCTTGCGGGAGCTGGCGGATTTCACCGCTTGTTCCCGGGGCGAACAGACAACGATAACGCACGTGGGTAGCACCTCGATCCCACAAAAGCGAGGACAAGCATGCAATTCGAGAAGACACCGGGCTGGCTGGACTGGTATCCCAATCCGTCGAAACCGGCCTTTACCGCGCCGGCGGGCGCGGTGGATGCCCACTGCCACGTGTTCGGGCCGGGCGAACAGTTTCCGTATGCTCCGGAACGCAAGTACACCCCCTGCGACGCGTCGAAGGCGCAGCTGTTCGCCCTGCGCGATCATCTCGGCTTCGCGCGCAACGTCGTCGTGCAGGCGACCTGTCATGGCGCCGACAACCGGGCGCTGGTCGATGCCCTGCAGGCATCGGGGGGCATGGCGCGCGGCGTGGCGACGGTGCGGCGTGACGTTTCCGACGACGCGCTGCGGGCGCTGGACGCCGCAGGCGTGCGCGGGGTGCGCTTCAACTTCGTCAAACGTCTGGTCGATTTCACGCCCAAGGACGAACTGCTGGAGATCGCCAACCGGATCGCGCCGCTGGGCTGGCACATCGTGGTGTATTTCGAGGCGGTGGATCTGCCCGAGCTGTGGGACTTCTTCACCGCACTGCCGACCACCATCGTTGTTGACCACATGGGCCGTCCGGACGTGACCAAGCCGGTGGACGGGCCGGAGTTCGAGTTGTTCGTCAAGCTGATGCGCGAGCACGGCAACGTGTGGTCCAAGGTGAGCTGCCCCGAGCGCCTGTCGGTATCCGGGCCGCCGGCGCTCGATGGCGAGCGCGCGGCCTACCACGATGTGGTGCCGTTCGCGCGGCGGCTTGTCGAGACCTTCCCCGATCGCGTATTGTGGGGCACGGACTGGCCGCACCCCAATCTCAAGCACCACATGCCGGACGACGGCCTGCTGGTCGATTTCATTCCGCACATCGCGCCCACGGCCGAATTGCAGCGCAAGCTGCTGGTGGATAACCCGATGCGTCTGTACTGGCCCGAGGAGGTCGGCGCGCAATCCCAAGGAGCATGACATGGCGCTGGAAAAGCCATACCAGGACATTCCCGGAACGACCATCTTCGATGCCGAACAATCGCGCAAGGGCTACTGGCTCAACCAGTTCTGCATGTCGCTGATGCAGGCCGACAACCGCGCGCGCTTCAAGGCGGACGAGCGTGCCTATCTCGACGAGTGGGCGATGACCGAGGCGCAGAAACAGGCGGTGCTCGACCGCGACCTCAACCGCTGCATCGCGCTCGGCGGCAACATCTATTTTCTTGCCAAGATCGGCGCCACCGACGGCAAGTCCTTTCAGCAAATGGCCGGCAGCATGACCGGCATGACCGAAGAGGAATACCGCGACATGATGATCCGGGGCGGACGCTCGCCGGAAGGCAATCGCGTGATCGGCGAGGACGGGGACGCGCAGGCGCATCATCAGCCGCAGGGTGCGGCCGGCCGTGCCGCACGGGCAGGGGAGGGCAACTGAGATGGCGAAGATCACCGCATCCGTCTATACCTCGCATGTGCCGGCCATCGGCGTCGCGATCGATCACGGAAAGACCGGCGAGGACTACTGGAAGCCGCTGTTCGCCGGCTACGACTTTTCCAAACAGTGGATGAAGGACAACACGCCCGACGTGATCTTCCTCGTCTACAACGACCACGCCACCGCGTTCAGCCTCGAGCTGATCCCGACCTTCGCGATCGGCACCGCGGCCGAGTTCCAGCCGGCTGACGAAGGCTATGGCGCACGGCCGGTGCCGAAGGTGATCGGCCACCCGGAGCTGGCCTCGCACATCGCGCAGTCGGTCATCCAGGACGACTTCGACCTGACCATCGTCAACAAGATGGACGTCGATCATGGTCTGACCGTGCCGTTGTCGCTGATGTGCGATCAACAGCAGCCCTGGCCCTGCCCGGTGATTCCGTTCGCGGTCAACGTCGTGCAGTACCCGGTGCCGTCGGGTCGGCGCTGCTTCATGCTGGGGCAGGCGATCCGCCGCGCGATCGAATCCTTCGATCAGCCGCTCAAGGTTCAGATCTGGGGCACGGGCGGCATGAGTCATCAGCTGCAGGGGCCGCGCGCCGGGCTGATCAATCGCGAATGGGACAACGCGTTTCTCGACCGCCTGATCGCGGATCCGGCCGGTCTGTCCGAGCTGCCGCACATCGACTATGTTCGCGAGGCGGGCTCCGAGGGCATCGAGCTGGTGATGTGGCTGATTGCGCGCGGCGCGATGAGCGATATCGCCGGTGGCCCCGCGCCCGAAGTGCGGCACCGCTTCTACCATGTACCCGCCTCGAACACCGCGGTGGGTCACCTGATTCTGGAGAACCGATAACATGAGCAAGACGATCAAGGTTGCGCTGGCCGGCGCCGGCGCCTTCGGCATCAAGCATCTGGACGGGATCAACAACATCGACGGTGTGGAGGTCGTGTCGCTGATCGGCCGTCGCCTCGAGCAGACCCGTGAGGTCGCGGAGAAGTACGGCATCGGTCACGTCACCACCGAGCTCGCCGACAGCCTCGCGCTGTCCGAGGTCGACGCCGTGATCCTGTGCACACCGACCCAGATGCATGCTGCGCAGGCCATCGAATGCCTCAAGGCCGGCAAGCACGTGCAGGTCGAGATTCCGCTCGCCGACAAGCTCGCCGATGCCGAGGAGGTGGTGCGCCTGCAGCGGGAAACCGGGCTGGTGGCGATGTGCGGCCACACGCGCCGCTTCAACCCCAGCCACCAGTGGATTCACAAGAAGATCCAGGCCGGCGAGTTCAACGTCCAGCAGATGGATGTGCAGACCTATTTCTTCCGCCGCACCAACATGAACGCGCTGGGGCAACCGCGCAGCTGGACCGACCACCTGTTGTGGCACCACGCCGCGCATACCGTCGATCTGTTTGCCTATCAGGCGGGTGGCGAGATCGTGCAGGCCAATGCCGTACAGGGGCCGATTCATCCGGAGCTGGGCATCGCGATGGACATGTCGATCCAGCTGAAGAGCAGTACCGGCGCGATCTGCACGCTCAGCCTGTCGTTCAACAACGATGGCCCGCTGGGGACCTTCTTCCGCTACATCGGCGATACCGGCACCTACATCGCGCGCTACGACGATCTGGTCAACGGCAAGGAAGAGCCGATCGATGTCTCCCAGGTCGATGTGTCGATGAACGGCATCGAGCTGCAGGACCGGGAGTTCTTCGCCGCCATCCGGGAAGGCCGTGAGCCCAACTCCAGCGTGGCCAAAGTGTTGCCGTGCTACAAGGTGCTGCATCAGCTCGAACAGCAGCTCCAGGCCGCGGAGGGCTGACCATGGCCAGCACCGCAACGACCCGCCGTCTCGGTCCGTTCGAGGTCTCGCCCATCGGGCTGGGCTGCATGAACCTGAGCCACGCCTACAGCGTGCCGCCGTCGCCGGAAGTCGGTCGCGCGGTGCTGCTGCGGGCGCTCGAACTCGGCGTGACCCATTTCGACACCGCCGCACTGTACGGTTTCGGCAACAACGAGGCGCTGGTCGGCGAAGTGTTGTCACCGCACCGCTCGCGCTTCACGCTGGCGAGCAAATGCGGCATGACCGGCGTCGACGGCAAGCGCGTCATCGACGGCCGGCCGGAGACCATCCGTCGCACCTGCGACGAAGCCCTGAAGCGCCTGCGCACCGATGTGATCGATCTGTACTACCTGCATCGCTGGGACAAGCAGGTGCCGGTGGAAGACAGCGTCGGGGCGATGGCCGAGCTCGTCGCGGCCGGCAAGATTCGGGCGATCGGCCTGTCCGAGGTGTCGGCCGACACCTTGCGCCGGGCGCACGCGGTGCATCCGGTCGCCGCGTTGCAGACCGAGTATTCGCTGTGGACGCGCAACGCCGAGATCGCGGTGCTCGACGCCTGCCGCGAACTGGGCGTGAGCTTCGTCGCCTTCAGCCCGCTCGCGCGGGGATTCCTGACCGGTGCGCTCGATGACCTCGCCCAGCTCGACGCCTTCGACGCCAAGGACATTCGGCGTTCGATGCCGCGCTTTCAGGCCGAACACTTCAGCCGAAATCTGGTGTGGTTGCGGGCGTATCTGGCGATCGCCGGGGAGGTCGGTTGCACGCCGTCGCAACTGGCGCTGGCCTGGCTGCTGGCCAGGGGCGAGCATATCCTGCCGATTCCGGGTACGACCCGCATCGAGCATCTCGAGGATGATCTGGGGGCGACCGATGTCGTGCTCGATCCCGCCGTGGTGACCCGTCTCGATGCCTTGATCAATCAGGATACGGTGTCCGGCCCGCGCTACCCCGAGGCCACGCAGCGTGAGATCGACACGGAAGAGTTCGCTGCCGATTGAAGTGCATGCTGCGCCCATGTGATGTCGCGCAGGCTACGCGCGGTTGCCGGCCATCCTCGCGGTATCCTGCGCCACGGACTGGAAGCGGTTGCCGGCATGTGGCGTGTTCGTCCGTTGCCTGCGTTTTCGAATGGATGGAAGGTGATGACAGAGGGGCGGTGTCCGATCACCGCGTTCCCGATCGCTTTTGCAAGCCTATGATGTAAAAATGGTTTTTGGTGCTGGTGTGGATCTTTACTGCACCCGCAGGCAGTTTTCTGCATCTACCTGAATCGTAGTTGGACATAGCGTGACATATGTCACGTCCGTGTGTATTTTCCCGTTCCGGATACCCTCATTCGGTGTCGTTTCGGCCCGTGTATCGGTATCACATTTTCCTCTCCCGCAGTACTATTCAAGCGGAGGATTCAAGCGAGCCAACTGGGTGGTCAGGATTCGAGTACGCGCCTCGACCCAGTTTTCCAGGGGGAGACAATGAGTGGAAGTGTAGTTTTTCAGAAAACCGAGCTTGGCAAGACCGAGGTCACGCAACGCAGCGGCAAGCTGACGCCGCGGCAACGCAGGGTGCTGATCTTCATCGACGGCAAACATTCAGTCGCCGACTTGCGGGAGATGGTCGCCGCCGACGACCTGACCCACACGCTGGGCATGCTCGAGGAGGATGGGTACATCGAGTTGCTCGGCAAGCGCGAAGAGGGGGGCGACATCCAGGTAACCGATGGTCCCCTGCCGTCGATCACTGCGTTTCGCCCGCTTCCGGAGACGCTCGATCCGAAGAAGCTGGACATGGCCAAGCACTTCATGATCAACACCATCAAGACCTTTTGCGGGGGGTATTCCCACGTCAGCCTGCAGAGTGACATCTTCGAAGCGCCCGACCATCAGGCGTTGCGCGGCTATTTCGACCTCTGGTATCACGCCATCGTTGAATCGCGCGAAGGCAAACGGCGCAGCGAGGAACTGCGCGAGGATCTGCTCAAGGTCATCTGAGAACCTTCGGAAAGCGGCTCATGCCGCTCCCGCCCGCTGAGGGGGCAAGAGATCTTGAGGGGGCTCCGCGTTTTCTTGAGAGCGGGTGCAGGGAGCTTGGCCAACGTCGGGTGCCAGTTCCGCGGCATTTCCCCGTTGCCCGTGGAACTCGGCCAGGGCCATGATCTCACCACGTATCCACGCCTGCGCCGGGTCGTGACGGTGGCGGGCGTGCCAGATCAGGTACATCGGCATCGGTGGGTGGGCAAAGGGCAGCGGGGCGTGCTCCAGGCCGCGCAACTGGCCGGCCGACAGCAGCCCGGGCGCGGTCACCAGAAACTGGCTGCCGCGTAAAAAGGCCGCCACACCCGCAAAGCCCGGCACCATCACCGCGAAGCGGCGTTCGATGCCGAGCGCGCGCAGTGACTGGTCGAAGTCCAGCAGGCGGTCGTTGTCATACACCACGGTGACGTGTTCGGCGGCGAGATAGGACTCGAGGCCGTCCGGTGCGTCGCGCTGGCTGCCGTCGTAGAACACCCGATAAGAGTCGTCGAACAGTCGCTTGTGCACGATGTCTCCACCGTCCGGAGGGCGGGGCGAGATGACCAGATGACACTGCGCGTCGCGCAACATGTCCACCGTTGGCACCGCCGACGGGATCACCCGTAACCGCAGCCTGGGGGCGCGGACGCGCAGACGGTGCAGCAAGGCGGGCAGGAGCAGGTCGCGCTGCAGATCGTTGGCGGCGATCGTGATCGTGGTGTCGAGTGTCTCCGGCGAAAAGTCGCGCGCGGTGACGAAATGACGCATTTCGTCGAGCAGGCCGCGGGCCTGCACCGCCAGCGCGGCGGCGCGCTCGGTGGCGACGATGCCACGGCCGGACTTGACGAACAGCGGATCGCCGACGATGGCGCGCAGGCGGTCGAGCATGTGACTGACCGCCGACTGCGTCACGCCGAGGCGTTCGGCGGCCCGCGTGATCGATCCTTCGTCATGGACGCAGACCAGCAGCTGCAGCAGGCGGCCGTCCAGGTTTAAATAATCAGTTTTGTTCATGTGTTTCATCTTTGAAACCCTGTTTATCTCATGGGTTCGGTGGCGCAAACTCGGGGTTGCGGGTTCATCCGCATCGACACCAGGAGGAGATGCCCATGGGGAATCATAGACGGGTGCCGGACATTCCGGGCACCACCCTGTTCGACGGCGAGCAGGCGCAAAAGGGGTATGCGCTGAACAAGATGTGCTTCTCGTTCAATTCGGCCGACAACCGCGCCGAGTTCAAGCGCGACGAAGCCGCCTATTGCGCGAAGTTCGGACTCAATGAAGAGCAGACGCGGGTGATTCGCGAGCGCGACGTGCTCGGTCTGATCGCCGCCGGCGGCAACGTGTATTACCTGGCCAAGTTCGCCGGCATTCTCGGGCTCGACGTACAGGACCTGGGGGCCGCGCAGACCGGCATGACCAAGGACGAATTCAAGGCCATGCTGGTGGCCGCGGGGAGATAAGACATGGCGAAGATCGTAGGCGCAATCACCACCTCGCACGTTCCGGCCATCGGTCGTGCGATTGCCGGCAACCTGCAGGACGATCCGTACTGGAAACCGTTCTTTGAGGGCTTTCCGCCCGTTCATGAATGGCTGGAGAAGGTCAGACCGGATGTGGCCGTCGTCGTGTACAACGATCACGGACTGAATTTCTTTCTCGACAAGATGCCGACTTTCGCCGTTGGCGCGGCACCGGAATACCACAACGCCGACGAGGGCTGGGGCATTCCCACGCTGCCGCCGTACCGGGGCGCGCCGGCGTTTTCCTGGCACATCATCAACGAACTGGTCGAGCGCGAGTTCGATCTGACCACCTGCCAGGAAATGCTCGTTGATCATGCGTTCTCGCTGCCGCTGAAGTTGCTGTGGCCCAACGAGGCGCGTTGCCCGGTGGCGACCATTCCGGTGTGCATCAACACCGTGCAGTATCCGCTGCCGTCGGCCACGCGCTGCCTCAAGCTCGGCCGCGCGCTGGGCGAGGCGATCGCATCGTGGGAAGAGGATCTGCGGGTGGTGATCATCGGTACCGGAGGGTTGTCGCATCAGCTCGATGGCGAGCGTGCCGGCTTCATCAACAAGGATTTCGATCTCGCCTTCATGGAGAGCCTGATCGACAACCCGGAGTGGGTCACGCAGTATTCGAATGCCGAGATCGTCGAAAAAACCGGCACCCAAGGCATCGAGCTGCTGATGTGGGTGGCCAGCCGTGCGGCGCTGCCGGGCAAGGTCCGCAAGGTGCACGCCAACTACCATATCCCGATCTCCAACACTGCCACCGGTCTGCTGGTGATGGAGCCGGTCGAGCAGGCGTGACAAAAAAGCCCGGGCAGGCCCCGGGCTTCTTTCGAGCTACGCGCAGGCCGGTCCGACCGGCCCGGACCCACGAGTCTTACTTGAAGGTTTCGTCGAACGGCAGGCCGACGTAGTTCTCGGCAACGGTGGTCTGTCCGGCGGTGGAGCTCATCAGGTAGTCGAGTTCGGCCAGCTGGATCTTGTGCTCGATCGGGTCGTCGTTGAACTTGTGCGAGATCGACGTGAACCACCACGAGAAGCGCACCGCCGCCCAGACCCGGCGCAGGGCCGTCTCCGAGTAGCGATCCAGCAGATCGGTACGCCCGTCCTGGTAGTACGCGATCAACGCGGTCGACAGGTAGTACATGTCGGAGGCCGCCAGGTTCAGGCCCTTGGCGCCGGTCGGTGGCACGATGTGGCCGGCGTCGCCGACGAGGAACATGTTGCCGAAACGCATCGGCTCGGCGACGAAGCTGCGCAGAGGCGCGATGCTCTTCTCGATCGACGGCCCGGTCACCATCTTCTCGGCCACTTCAGGCGGCAGGCGGCGACGGATCTCGTCCCAGAAACGCTCGTCCGACCAGTCCTCGACTTTCTCGTCGAGGCCGACCTGGATGTAGTACCGGCTGCGCGTGTGCGAACGCATCGAACACAGGGCAAAGCCGCGCTTGTGGTTGGCGTAGATCAGCTCCTCATGCACCGGCGGCGTGTCCGACAGCAGGCCAAGCCAGCCGAAGGGATAGATGCGCTCGTACTCGGTGATCATTTCGCGCGGCACTGCTGCACGCGAGGCGCCGTGGTAGCCATCGCAACCGGCGATGTAGTCGCAGGCGATGCGTACGTGGCGGCCTTCCTGCACATACTCGAGGGCCGGCTTGCCGTCGAGGAAATCCACCGGATGCACGCCTCGCGCCTCGAAGATCACGGTGATGTTCTCATCCTTGAGCACCGCGTCGTACAAGTCCTTGGTGAGCTCGGTCTGGCCATAGACCATCACCTGTTTGCCGCCGGTCAGCGCCGCCATGTCGATGCGTTCCATGCGGTTGTCGAACGACAGCATGATGCCGTCGTGGAGCAGGCCCTCGCGGTCCATGCGTTCGCCGACCTGGGCGCGTCGCATCAGGTCCGCCATGCCCTGTTCCAGAATGCCGGCACGGATCCGGCCTTCCACATGTTCACGCGTCTGACGTTCGAGGATGACGCTCTTGATTCCGGCGAGGCTGAGCAGACGAGCCAGGCACAGCCCGGACGGCCCACCGCCGATGATGCCGACTTGGGTTTCCATTGTTCTCTCTCCTTGTTGTGGGTGAAACGTTTGTGCCTGAACTATAGAAGTGTGGAGTACTTGGTGCTTGAACTTGGAGGGATGAATACTTGTACTTTTCGAAAGTCGTCGTCACACTCATGAGCAATGGGCACGCGGATGCCGTCTTTTGGGTCCGACCTGGAAAGCGGACACCGATCAGGCGCAGCCACGTTTGCCGGGAGCGCTCCCGGAAAGCACCGAGAGAGCGTTTGAAGAGTGCCGTCTGAACAGCGCCTGCGACATGCCCCACCGACATCACGAACGCACCGCCGTACCCACCTACAAGCTGTTCGGAGAGCAGCGCTTGTGGCCGACTCCCGAGCCGGTGCATTACGAGACCATCGCCGAGCGCAGCGCGCTTCACGACTGGGAGATTTCTCCGCACAGCCACGACAATCTGGTTCAGCTGCTGTTTCTGGAAAGTGGTGCGGCGGACATGACGCTGGAGGATCGCGTGCTGGCACTGGCGCCACCCTGCCTGGTGTATGTGCCCGCTCGCACGGTACATGGCTTTCGGTTCTCGGCCGACATCATCGGTCATATCGTGACGCTTCCCGAGTACCTGCCGGCGGAGCTGCTCGCGCATGCGCCTGAAACACGCCCCGGCCTGGCCGCGGCGAGTCACTGGGCGTTGCACCCGGACGATGGCGACGATGAGCTGCTCGACGCTTTTCGCATGCACTTCGCACAACTCGCGCGCGAGTACCGCGGACACAGCGCGGGCAGAGTTGGGCTGATGCTCGCGACCCTCTCGCTGATGCTGATCCGGATCGCGCGGACGGCCGGTGTAAGCCTGCCCGAGCCCGGCCGCGATCGCTTCCGCCTGCGCGTCGAACGCTTCGCCGAGCTCATCGAGAACCACTTTCGGGAATGGCAGCCGCTGGTGTTCTACGCCGACCGCCTCGGCGTATCCACGGCGCAACTCAACAACACCTGCCGCCGCGAAACCGGCCACAGCGCACAGCACATGCTCCACCAGCGGCTGCTACTCGAAGCCCGGCGGCTGCTCGCGTTTTCCGACCTCGACGTCACCGCTATTGCCTATGCGCTGGGGTTCAAGGATCCGGCGTATTTCTCACGCTTCTTCACCCGCCACGAAGGTGTCGCGCCGTCGGGGTATCGGGGGCGGCATCAGTAAGCGCCCAGCAACAGAATCGCTTGTTGCTACAAACCAATTAGGTTAGATTTTGTCCATGGAAAAAAGAATCCCGCACTGCAAGCTGGACGTGGTCAAGGCCCTCGTGGAGGCTGGCAAGGTTCGTGCAACCCGTTCAGCCAGGTTTGGAGCGACTGAGTTGGGGCTCGAATTCTCTGACATGCTGTCCGTGGTACTGGGGCTGACGCCAGCAGACTTCTACAAGAGTATGACCACTCATGCCGATCACACGGTGTGGCAGGACGTGTACCGCCCCAGCACGCAAGTGGGTGACCTTTACCTGAAGCTTACGGTGATGGACGATGTGCTGATCGTGTCGTTCAAGGAGCTATGACAATGAAATGTCCTGTTTGCGGTGCGGCGGAACTGATCCACGATACCCGCGATATCCCTTACACGTACAAGGGCGAAACCACCTTGATTCCCGCGGTGACGGCCGACTTTTGTCCTGCGTGCGATGAATCCATCACTGACCTGTCCGAAACCGAGCGGGTCATGCGCGAAATGAAAGCGTTCAACAAACAGGTGAACGCAGCGATTGTCGATCCGGCCTTTATTGCCAGTGTTCGCAAGAAGCTGGATCTTGGTCAGCGTGAAGCCGCGGAAATTTTTGGTGGCGGCGTCAATGCGTTTTCGCGTTACGAAAACGGCAAGACCAAGCCGCCGCTAGCCTTGGTCAAACTCTTCAAGTTGCTGGACCGCCACCCCGATTTGTTCAACGAGGTGAGAGGGTCGTGATCGAGGCACTGCAGGGGCTTTGGAGCAATCCCCTGCAGTGCAAGCCACTCCCTGTGAAGTGGTTTTGCGACGCCAATGGATCGGAATGCACTGGATGCCTGCCGCCACATCCGCTCACCTCAGGAATCCGATCGAGGCCTTTGCGTCGTCCTTCAATGCCTCTTCTGCTGCCAGGGCTGCGACCAGTGCGGCTGCCGATTCGATGGGACGAAATCGGTGCTGACGCATCACCGTCGCAAAGTCACCCGGGGCCACCTCTCGAAGCTTTGAGCCCTTTCCTTGAACAGAGCGCAGTTTCTGTCTCAGTGACGAAGCCGGGTGCCCGTCACCAGGCAAGTGCCCCCTCAGGCCTCGATTCCCCGGCGCACCATGTCCACCATGCGATCCGCGATCTCGCGTGGACCACGCGCGCCCTCGCGGTACCAGATATGGACCCAGTTCATCGCGCCAAGCAGCATCAGGCGCAGCAGGCTGCGGTCGGTGCCGGGTTTGACGGGCAGGGCGTCGATGATCTCGCGGAACACGTTTTCGTAGGCGACGCGATAGGGCTGGATGCGGGCGAGCAGGTCGTGGTTGCCGATCATCGCGAGGTTATGCCCGGTCAGGCGGTCCACTGGCGTACCTTCGACCAGGCCGATGACGTGGACTTCACAGGCCAGGCGCAGTCGTTCCCATGGGTCGTCGGATTGTGACGAGATCCTGCGGACGCGACCGGCGACGATCTTCAGCCCTTCCTGCTGCACCGACACGTAGAGGTCTTCCTTGGACTGGAAGTGGTGGTAGACGGAGCCGGGGAGCAGTCCCGCCTTGCGTGCAATGTCACGCATCGAGGTGCGGTCGTAGCCCTTTTCGGAGAACAGGTCGGCGGCGGCGTCGAGGATGATGCGCGCGCGCTCCAGCGGTTCGCCGCTGGCGACGCCGGTCGCGGCGTTGGTGCCGGTGCCGCCCTTGCCGTTGGCCAGGCGTGCGCTGAGCTTGCCGCGTTCGAGCAGGCGGCGCTGGTTTTCGGTGAGCGAGGCGAGGCCGTCGTGGCGCTCCGCGACCAGCGCCTGCAGGCGCTTGACGGTGGTTTCCAGGCCGTGCTTCTGCCAGATGTAGCGCACACCCGACGGCGAGATGCTAAGGCCTTGCTGGCGCAGGTGCTCGGCCACTGCCGCCTGGCCGAGCTCCGGCTCGGTGCGGGCGATCCGCAGGATGGCGCCTTCGACGTCGCTGGGGGCGTCGGTGGCCGTCTTTTCGATCGGAAGCAAGCTCATCGTCTTTTCATTCGGTTGGTTTCGTGACTGCAGGCAGGATAGTACCCGTCTCCTGACGCCTGGTCTTCCGGGTGGCCCGACCCGCGCCGTGGGTCAAACTACCCGAAGAAACGACTGTGCGTTACAAGGCGAACGGCAGTGCCGCAATGAGCGGCACGTCGTGGGCGCGCGTGGCGTTGGTCGACGACGTGTCACCGTCCGTTCTCCGGGGTAAGTGTAAAACTAACTAACTTGCTTGAACAAGTGTTTGACAAGTTAGTTTTAGCTCTGCTACCTTGAGCGTCATCTGCTGCAGAAGCGTTGTGCACCGAATGCACTGAATGCGCCGATGTGGCCGATCGGTAATTGGCAATGACCAGGAACCGTGGCAATGAACAAGAGCGAACCGATTCGCCATGTCTTCGATTTTTGTCGAGGCAATAAAAAAGATAAAAGACCATCTGGAGGAGAACTCGGTGGATTTGCAAATAGCGCTGATCCTGGGTCAGGACGGGATCACCAACGGAGCGATTTACGCGCTGGCCGCGTTGGCGCTGGTGTTGGTGTTCGCGGTGACGCGGGTGATTTTCATACCGCAGGGTGAGTTCGTAGCCTATGG